>Ga0182741_1000060_pt1 | contig 177731 bp, 166 predicted proteins | sample eDN5th37CBELigOP_FD_128874 | JGI IMG/M metagenome (GOLD analysis project Ga0182741, IMG submission 128874) | Enriched Organic Plus compost microbial communities from Emeryville, California, USA - eDNA 5th pass 37_C BE-Lig OP (version 2) (version 2) ...
ATATCCCGGAAGGCTCTTCTCAGAGAACGCATCTGTACGGGGCAAACGTATCTGTACGGGACGACTTGCGGCGGCTGCACACCCCTGGATCCGCACACCCGCGCCGCAATGTCGTCCCTCGGAACCCGCCCCGCGCCCACCCCCCCGTCATCCTGAGCGCAGCGAAGGACCCCGCAGCTGCGAGCGACGCGAAGCGATCCAGCCGGCAACCCCTTCCGCCATCATCGCAAGCCCCCGTACCGGACGACGCGCGGCCATCTCCTGCCCTGGGCGTGCCCTAACCGCACCCCCCATTGAGCATGATCATGATCACCTTCCCCCGTACGAACGCCCCACCCGGGGCACCGTTCCTGCTCACCTCCCGCCGATGCACATCGCACCCCCGATCGGGGAAGGAAAGGACCTATGGGGAACCAACAACCGGGACTCGAGCTCGACCAAAAGCTCCCGTTCCAGGAAAAGGCATGGCGCGTCGAGCGCTTCGGCTGGGGTGTGCTGACCCTCATCGCGCTCCTCGCCCTGCTCGGCCTCTTCGGCACCGGCCCGCTCAGCTCCGCCGTCGCCGGCAGCGACGATGAGGGCCTGCTCGTCGACTACGAGCGCTTCATCCGCCACACCGGCGAGGTCTCGCTGGAGATCGAGGTCGCCCCGCAACACCTCACCGACGGCCAGGTCGAGCTCTGGGTCTCGACCGACTACATCGACGGCTTCCTCATCGAGTCCGTCTCCCCGCAGCCGGACGAGGTCCGCGCCGAAGGCGACCGGCAGGTCTACGTCTTCCTCGCCGAATCGCCGGACGCGCCGGCCTCGGTCACCTTCTCGCTCAGGGCAGACCGGATCGGCCGCTACAGCGGCGAGGCCGGCATCGTGGACGGCCCAACCGTCTCCTTCACCCAGCTGAGCTACCCGTAGCCCCACCCACACGCCCCGGAAAGGACCCTATGGACGCCGTTCTTCGCGCCGCCGTCATGTTTGCCCTGCTGATGCTCATCTTCCGCATCACCGGCAAACGCACCCTGGCGCAGATCACCACCTTCGACTTCGTCCTCTTGCTCATCATCGGCGAGGCAACCCAGCAGGCGCTGCTGGGCGACGACTTCTCGATCACCGTCGCCATCCTCGTCATCATCACGCTGCTCCTGATGGACGCCGCGCTCGACGTCATCCAGCAGAGGTTCCCACGCGTCGGCCCCATCCTGGACGATGTCCCGCTCATCCTCGTGGAGCAGGGCGCAACCATCGACAAGCACCTCAAGGAAGCCCGGGTCGCCCCCGAAGACATCCTCGAGGCCGCCCGTGACAAGCAGGGGCTGGAGCGGATGGACCAGATCAAGTACGCCGTGCTGGAGCGCACCGGCTCCATCTCAATCATCCCGAAGGAAGGCGACGGGTAAGGCCCTCCCGACGGCCCATGCGACAATGACCACAAACCCGCACCCGTACGGAGGAGACGTCCATGACCACACCCGACCTTGCCGACCGCCTCAACCTGCCCGCCTACCCCCGCGCCGCGAAGTACGACCCCGCCTGGCAGATCGGCACCATGATGGGCCCCAACGCCCTCTGGCTGACGGAGCCCCTCGCGGAACGGATGGACCTCCGCCCGGGCATGCGCGTGCTGGACCTCGGCTGCGGCATGGCCACCTCCTCGATCTTCCTCGCGAAGGAGTTCGGCGTGCAGGTCGTCGCCACCGACCTCTGGATCCCCGCGACGGACAACCTCGCCCGGATCCGCGAGGCCGGCGTCGAGGACCGCGTGATCCCGATCCACGCCGAGGCCCACGCCCTCCCCTTCGCCGATGGCTATTTCGACGCCATCGTCAGCATCGACGCCTACCAGTACTTCGGCACGGACGACCTCTTCGCCCCGACCATCGCCGCGCTGCTCAAGCCCGGCGGTCAGCTCGGCATCGTCGTGCCCGGCCTCACCCGCGAGCTGGACGAGGCGCCGCAGGAGCTGGCCCAGTGGTGGGAGCCGGCGTACTGGAGCTGGCACAGCGCTGCATGGTGGCAACGCCACCTGGCGCGCACCGGCCCATTCACCATCGAGCACGCCGCCGAGATCCCGGACGGCATCGACCACTGGGTCCATTGGGCACGTGTCGTCGCCGACGCCGGCTACCCGGACCACTACCCCGGCAAGGACGAGCTTCCCTTCCTCGAAGCCGTCCAGCGCAGCGGCGCCCTGGCCTTCGTCGAGGTCATCGCCCGCTCAGGCTCCTGACGCCTGGGCGCGGGAACGGATCAGGCCGCCCCCGACCCGCCAGCCTTCCGCCGCACGAAACCGATCACCTTTGCCAGCAACCAACCCTGGATAATGCGTTTAACGATTGTCATCGTGACCTCCTGTCTGCCCACCCCCAACGCACGTCCCGAGCCACGACCGCTATACAGGGATCACGACAGCACCCGGTACCATAAGCACACGGGACCACAATCCAGGCTGATCAGGAGACCGCGACCGGGCATGCCCGTCGCCCTCCCTCTCCCGTGAGCCGGAAGCGCCGTTGCGCATCCCCTGTAACACTTCCCCGGGATCCCCGTCCTTACTGGTGAACGCGTTCGACACCGCGCGGAGGAGTTCACAGGGTGAGCTGGCTGCGGAGCGAATCCCCAGCAAACGCGCCCCCATCGCAGGATCCGGATGGGAGCGACGCCGAGCTTGTGGCGCAGGCCAGGCAGGGCGATCCACGCGCGTTTGCACTCCTCTACCGCCGGTATCTTGACCGGGTCTACGACTACTGCCGCCATCGCCTGGGGACCCGCGAAGCTGCCGAGGACGCCACGCAGACGATCTTCCTCAAGGCGCTCGGCTCGATCGGGACCTGTCGCGACGGCGACCTCTTCGCCGGGTGGTTGTTCGCGATCGCCCGCAACGTCATCAACGACACCTACCGCTCGGGCCGCGTCGCCAGTGTCCCCATTGACGACCGGCCCGACCTTACCGACCCGTCACGCTCACCGGAAGACGCGGCCATCCACGCCGACTGGACGCGACAGGTGCGGCACCTGCGCGAGGACTGCCTCAAGGGCGGCGACCGCGAGCTGCTCGACCTTCGCCTCCAGGATCTGACCGACAAGGAGATCGCGGTCGCCCTCGACCGCACGCACGGCGCGATCCGCGTCGCGCAGCACCGGATGCTGAAACGGCTCCGCGACTGCCTGGGACTGGAACGGGAGGCCGCCCATGATGCGCTCTAGACCCTCCCGGTCCGACGACCATCTCTCGAACTACTGGAACGCGCTCGTCCGCAACGCCCCCGCCGAGGAGCTCGCGCGCCTGGCGCAGCTGGTCGAGCCGTCCGAGATCGCGGCGATCGAACGGGCCCATGCTGCCCACCTGCGGCATGAACCGGACCCCGTCTTCGCCCGCCGCCTGGAGCAGACGCTTATGGACACGGCAATGTCTCCCCTTGCGGGCACGATCCCGCAACCACGGGTCTCACCACCATCCCGGAACGGCCCACGGGACCCCGGCCTGGTGTCCCGCCGCCGGACACCGGCTCCATCTGCACGCACCGGCTGGCCACTCCGGCCGGCGCTCTACCTCGGCCTGGCCATGCTCCTCATCCTCGCCTCCGTCGGCGGCATCTGGCTCACGACCGACCGCGAGGACCAGCCACACCGCCTCCTCGCGCCTGCCGTCGCCACCCCGGGACCGGACACATCTTCTGGCTGGAGCCACTTCAAGGGCGACGCGGCCCGACGCGGTGAGGCCAACGCCGGACCCATCGAGCAACCCACCGAGCTGTGGCGCTACCAGGCCAACGGGCCCTGCATTCCCGTTCCAGCCGTTGTGGGCGACACGGTATACGCTCCGTGTGAGGATGCTTCCCTCTACGCGATCGACGCAACGTCCGGCAATCTACGCTGGACCTTCACTGCCGAGCCACCCGTTCCGTTCGTCGAAGGTACGACGGTCGCCGGTGATCTCGTCTACGCGCTCGGCGGGGACAACGCCCTCTACGCGATCGACATCACCACGGGCGAGGAACGCTGGCGGTTCGATGCTGCTCCGGTCGGGCTCACGCCAGCCGTGGCCGACGGCCTGGCCGTAACAGGCACGGCGGACGGATTCCTCATCGGCATCGAGGCGGACACCGGCGAGGAGCAGTGGCGCTACCAACTCCCCGAAGGTAGCGCGCCGCGTGTTCCCGCCCTGCTCGACGGCGTCGCCTACGTGGGCAGCGAAGCCGGCGACTTCACGGCGATCGACATCACCACGGGCGAACTGCTCTGGACTGTCGATACCGGCGACAACCCGACCGGCACCGCCGTTGTTGCCGATGGCATCGCCTACATCGGCAGCGCGGCCGAAGACCAAACCGGCTCCCTGGCCGCCTACGACGCCGAATCGGGCGAATTGCTCTGGCGGCGGGACGATCCAATGCACTCGCCTTCCGTCTCGAATGGGGTGGGATATTCGGGGAGTGGCGACGGTACGGTCTATGCCTTTGACACCGCGACAGGTGAGGAACTCTGGCGCATCCAGGTCGGCGGCGTCGCCCGCCCGCTGGCGGTGGCTGGCGACATCCTCTACGTTCCAAGCGACGGCGACCGCGCAGTCTACGCGATCGACATCGCAACCGGCGAGGAGCTCTGGCACGTCGATGTCGACGGCAATATCGATAGCCAGGTTGCGGTCACGGACGGCCGAATCTACGTCGCCACAGCCTTCGGCATCATCCAGGCGTTCGGTGAGAACGAAAGTGGCGTGATCGCCGCATCACCCGACGCCTCGCCGGCGCCCGACCCCAGAGCAACGCCGGCCGAAAACCCGGCCGCGACACCAAATGCATCGTCAGGTCTAGCGGTCGACGTCGTGTGGCAAACCACCGGCGGGCCCGATCCACTGCTCTTCCCGACCGGCATGGCAATTGCCCCTGACGGCACGCTGTGGGTCGTCGACTCGGCCAACAACCGGTTCCAGCTCTTCTCGCCGGACGGCGAATACCTCGAAACCTGGGGAGAGGCGGGCGATGGCGAGGGTCAATTCAACTTCGTCCGTTCGCCGGACGACCCGGGCAACAGCGTTGGGAGTATTGCGTTCGCCCCGGACGGTTCGTTCTATGTCACGGATTCGGCCAACAAACGCGTCCAGCACTTCGCCGCCGACCGCGAGTTTCTCCATACATGGGGATCATTCGGCACGGGCGAAGGCCAATTCATCGACCCGTTTGGCGTGGCCGTCGCACCCGACGGCAACGTCTACGTCGTCGACGACCAGCGGAACGACATTCAGGTCTTCGACCCCAATGGGACCTACCTGTTCACCTTCGGCGAGCATGGAAACGAACCCGGCCAGTTGTACGCCACCGGATCACTGGCGATCGACAACGAAGGCAACGTCTGGGTCGCGGACTTCCTCAACCACCGCGTGCAGCAATTCGCGGCCGACGGCACCTTCATGATGACGTTCGGCGAGCGTGGTCAGGAGACTGGCCAATTCGACCGGCCCGCAGGCATCGCGATCGATCAGACTGGCATCATCTATGTGACGGAGCCGGAAAGCGGTCGCGTCCAGATGTTCACCCCGAATGGCGAGTTCCTGGGTGCGTGGTCGGCGGCCGACGATGGGAGAGGAGCCGTTGGTGTCCCGTTCGGGATCACCGTCGATTCCGACGGTGCGGTCTACGTGACCGACGTGGTCGCTGGCACGGTCCAGAAATTCGAGGTGACGTTGTCAGGCACCCCAATCGCAACCCCTGACGACTAACGATGTCCTGGGAAAGGGCCTGGCGGCAGTGGCCGCCAGGCCCTTTCTTGTGAACGTCCCGCTCAAGGGCGTTCGCGACGACGGGGGGATAGGTCATGCAGATGGCACAGACGCTTGACCCGGTGAACTGACGCCAGCATTACGATAATGGCAAGGACCACACTCCAGGCTGACCTGCACCGCGCGGCCGCGGAGGCATGTCTGGCGATCGTTTCATGTCATCCGTTTACGCAAGGAGTGACATCATGCGCCGGACCCTGCTCGGTTTCCTCATCATGTCGTTGCTCTTCCCCCTCGGGGCAATGTCGCTAGCCGCCCAGGACGCCTCCCCGATGGCCGGGGAATGCCTCGCCCCGGAGATCCCGCCCGGCACGCCCACGCCGATGGAAGAGATGGACATGGGCGAACCCATGGCATCCCCGGAGGGCGAAGAGAGCGAGATGATGATGCCGCCCATGCCGGAGCCGATAACCGGCGAGCCCGCCGACGACGCGACCGCCGCCGAGGTGGAAGCGGCAGTCCGGAATCTCGAGAGCTGCCTGAGCGGCGGCATGTACGTCGAGATGGCATCGCTGTTCACCGCGAACGGCCTGATGGAGGAATGCGGCACGACCAACCCGTACGATGGTGAAGCTTGCTGGTCCGGGCTGACCCTCACCATCAACACCGTCGAGAACGTCCAGACCCTCGATGACGGGCGCCTGGGCGCCGACGTGACCTATCAGGTTTTCAACAACCTCACCGCCGACCAGTTCGTCTTCGTTCACGAAGGCGACTTCCTGCTGCTCGATACGATGATTCCCCTCGAGGTGGAGATTCCTGCAGACGCAACCGTGATCACCGGAGAATTGGTGGACTACGCCTTCGAGCTGAGCGAGACGAGCGCGCCGGCCGGCACGATTGCCTTCGACGTCACGAACACCGGCGAGTATCCGCACGAGATCGTGATCGTTGGCCTGCCGGAAGGTATCACCGTCGAGGATGTCTTCGAGGACGAGTCGCTCTTCGAGCAGGTGGAGTTCTACGGCTTCACCTTTGCCGACGCCGGTCAGGATGCGCCACCGCTGGTGCTGGTCGACATGGAACCGGGCACCTACACGTTGGTCTGCTTCGTCGACATGCCGGAGGGTATCCCGCACGTCATGCGCGGCATGATCCTCGAATTCGAGGTGACCGAGCCGTAATCCGCCTCGCCACCATACGAATCTGGTATCCCACGGAAGGGGAGAGTCCGGCGCCGGGCCCTCCCTTTCCCTTGGCCAGTCATGCATCTACGACAGCAACCGACCACGCCTCGCGTTGACATCATCACGCGCCGACGCCTATGATTCCGACCATACAGGTCGGATTTGACACGACCGTTCCGGAGTTCTCCATTTCATGACAGGGGCCCACATCCGATGTCGCCCGGCGGCATCCATCTTCATCTGGTAAGGACACATCCATGGCTGGTTCCCACGTCGGTATCTCTCGACGTCGCATGATCGCGCTCACGACCTCTACGCTGGTTGCCGCGAAGGCCGCGCCGGCCGCGTTCGCACAGGACGCGACGCCATCCGGGGCATGGAGCTTCACCGATGACAAGGGAGTGACGGTTACGCTGGACGCGATGCCGGAACGGCTCCTCATCGACGTCAACGCCGCCGCGCCATTGTGGGATTTCGGGATCCGCCCGGTCGCCGTCTTCGGCTGGAATATCTACGGTGAGGACGACTTCGGCGACGCCGGCGGGAATATCGATCCCTCCACCGTCGAGATCGCCAGCAGCTCTACCGAGCCGGCCCAGCTCGAGAAGATGGCGACGACGCAGCCGGATCTCATCATCACGTTGACGTGGCTCCCGGACGTCCCCGACGACTACTGGAGCATCGATCCGGAGATCCTGCCGCTGGTGCAGGAGATCGCGCCCCTGCTCGCCATGTCCGCGACCGGCAACGCCGATGTCAACACCCGGCGCTTCGCCGAATTGGCGGAGGCCCTTGGCGCGGACCTCTCGACGCCGGAGCTGGCCGAGGCGGAAGAGCAGTACAACGCCGCGATCGAGGCGCTGGAGACGACGGCCGCGGAGAAGGCCGATCTTTCCGTCCTCTTCCTCTATGTGGACAGCGAGGAGCTCTACATCGCCAGTCCGCCCGACTGGGCAGACCTCGTCTTCTACCAGGAAGCAGGCGTCCCGATCGTGGAGCCGGAAGCCGAGCCGGGCACCTTCTGGGAACAGCTCAGCATGGAGCAGATCATGAAGTACCCGGCGGATGTCATCATGTCATCGACGCGCCCCGGTACGCTGACGCCAGAGGAGATCGCCGGGCATCCGGTGCTCGGGCTGCATCCGGCTGCGGCCGCGGGCCAGATCTACCCGTGGAACCAGGACTTCATCCAGAGCTACCAGGGAATGACCGAGGCGCTTACCCTCCTGACGGAGTCGCTCGAGGCGGCGGAGAAGATTCTCTAGCACGTATGCTCCATGCACCGGCGCGCCCGCACGCGCCGTCATAATGAACCAGGGTCTGCCAGTGGCACACGCATCAACCGTCCAAATCGATACCGCGTCCCCACCAAGGCGGTCGTGGAGCCTCGTCGCCCTGCGCCTTGCAGGTCTGGCGGCGGGTTTGGTCGTCGTGTGCGTCCTGGCCCTCCTCAGCCTCCGGTTCGGTTCGCTCCAGATCACGACGCAAGACGCCTGGGATGGCCTGTTCAACTTTGACCGCTCGATCTACGAGCAGGTCGTTGTCCGCGAGTGGCGCGTGCCCCGGACGATCATCTGCATCTGCCTCGGCGGCGCGCTCGGCGTGGCCGGAACCGTCATCCAGGGCGTGACACGGAATCCCCTCGCCGACCCCTCGATCCTCGGGGTAAGCCAGGGGGCCAGCCTCGGCGTTGCCCTCGCCATCACCTATCTCGGCTTCAGCACGCCGGGTCAGTACATCTGGGTCGCGTTCGTCGGGGCGCTCGGGGCGGCGACCCTCGTCTTCGCCGTCGGGTCGGCCGGGAACGGCAAGGCAAGCCCGATCCGCCTCGCGCTCGCCGGTGTCGTCGTCGCCGCGTTGCTCAGTGCGTGGACCAGCGCCCTCCTGCTGGGGCAAGAAGAGACGATGGACCAGATGCGCTTCTGGCTGGCCGGCTCGGTCGTCGGGCGGGATCTCGGGATCCTGGCAACCGTGTCGCCCTTCCTGGCGCTCGGCACCCTCGCGGGCCTGCTCATGGGGCACCAGCTCAACGTGCTCGGCATGGGCGAGGACAACGCCCGCGCCCTCGGCATGAACACCACGCGCGTTCGCATCCTGGCGTCGCTGCTGGTCGTCATCATCACCGGGGCGGCGGTCTCCGTCGCCGGGCCGATCGGGTTCATCGGCCTCGCCACGCCGCATATCGCGCGGGCCATCGTCGGCGCGGACTATCGCTGGGTACTCCCCTACGCGATGGTGCTCGGGGCGATCATCCTGACCGCGGCGGATGTCGCCGGCCGCCTGGTCGCCAGGCCCGCCGAGCTGCAGGTCGGCATCGTCACCGCCTTCGTCGGCGCGCCCTTCCTGATCTACCTTGCCCGCACGACGCGAACAGGATCCTGACGTGGCCATCCGACTTCACACCCCGGACGGGACATCGCGCCCCGGCCACATCACGGTTCGCTATGGCATGGTCTCGTACCGCGTCAACGTTCGCGCGCTCGCCTATTCCGCGATCGCGCTGGTGCTGCTGCTGTCGCTGATGGTCTGGGGATCGACGCTGGGCAGCTCCGATCTCTCCTTCGGAGATGTCGTCCGCGCCACGGTCGGCCGGGGAACGGACGACACCGAGCTCATCGTGCGGACACTCCGCCTGCCGCGCATCCTGGTCGCGGTGCTGGTCGGCGCCGCGCTGGCCATCTCCGGCACAATCTTCCAGGGGCTCGCCCGGAACCCGCTCGTCTCGCCAGACATCATCGGTATCAATGGCGGCGCGACGCTCGCCGCGGTGTCCGTGCTGATCCTCGGCATCGGCGCCACGCTGGTCCCGCTCGCCGCGTTCGCCGGCGCGGTCCTGACCGCCGCGGTGATCTACGCCCTCTCCTGGAAGGGCGGCGTGAGCATGGACCGGTTGATCCTCGTCGGTATCGGCGTCGGATCGATCCTCAGCGCCGGCATCACCTACATGACCGTCAAGTTCCCGATCGAGATCACCCGGCCGGCCATCGTCTGGTCGATGGGTTCGATCTACGGATCCCAGTGGCGGGATGTGAGACTGTTGGCGATCACGCTGGCCGTGCTCTTCCCGGTCGCGATCATCCTGATGGAGCACATGCGGATGCTCCAGTTCGGCGACACCGTCACCCGGAGCCTCGGCGTGCCGCTGGAGCGCACCCGGCTGGTCCTCATCGTCGTCGCCTGCGCCTTCGCGGCCGTCGCCGTCGCGATCGTCGGGCCCATCGGCTTTGTCGCGCTCATCATCCCGCACATGGCCCGCATGATCCTCGGCCCGCCCACCGGCAGCGTGCTTGTCTTTACAGCGCTGCTCGGATCGATCATGCTGCTTGCATCAGATATCGTCGCCCAGCACGCGCTCCCGGCGGTGCTGCCCGCCGGTGTCGTGACCGGCGCCGTGGGCGCGCCATACTTCCTGTACCTGCTCTACCGATCGAACGCCCGCTCCTGACCCGCGAGGACATCATGGCCCAGCTGACCGCCGACAACATCTCGCTCGCCTACGCCGACCGCGTCATCGTCGATGGCCTCGACCTCGACATCGCCGAGGGGACCGTCACGACGATCATCGGCCCGAACGGCTGCGGCAAGTCGACCCTGCTGCGCTCGCTGGCCCGCCTGATGTCCCCGAAGAAGGGCGCGGTGCTGCTGGACGGCCAGGCCATCCACGAGCTGCCCTCCCGCGCCGTCGCGAAGCAGCTCGGGCTGCTCGCGCAGGGCGCGATCGTGCCGGACAGCGTGACGGTCGCCGAGCTGGCGATGCGCGGGCGCTACCCGCACCAGTCGTTCTTCCAGCCACCGACGAAGCGCGACGCCGAGGCGGTCGAAAAGGCCCTGGAGCTCGCCGGGATGACGGACCTGCGGGACCGTCCCGTGCAGCAGCTCTCCGGCGGGCAACGCCAGCGGGCATGGATCGCTATGGCCCTCGCGCAGGAGACGCCGCTCCTGCTCCTCGACGAGCCGACGACCTTCCTCGACGTCGCCCACCAGCTCGAGGTCATGGAGCTGGTCGATCGCCTGAATCGCGAGGAAGGCCGCACCATCGTCATGGTGCTGCACGACATCAACGAGGCCGCCCGCGTCAGCGACCGGATCGTCGCCATGCGTGACGGCCGCATCATCGGCGATGGCGCCCCGTCGGAGATCCTGACGCCGGAGCTGCTCACCCGGCTCTTCGGCGTGACCTGCGACGTCCTCCCGCACCCGGCTCCGACCCGCTGCCCGAGCTACTGCGTGCCCCGGAGCTACGTGCGCGGCGCGACCGGTCGCGACCGGGAGGTCTCCACCGGATTCGCCATCAACGGCATCCGCACCGGGTACCAGGACGTCGTCGTCTCGGACAACCTCTCGCTGAACATCCCCGGCGGCCGCATCACCGCGCTCGTCGGCCCGAACGCCTGCGGCAAATCGACCCTGATCCGCACCTGCGCCCGGCTGCAACGCGCCCAGACCGGCATGATCGAGCTGGACGGCAAGGACATCGCCCGGGGCTCACACAGGGATCTCGCCAAGCGCCTCGCCCACCTGAACCAGGAAGCCTCCGCGCCGGAAGACATGCTGGTCGAGGACCTCGTGATGGCCGGCCGCCGGCCGCACCAGGGGTTCCTCCGCCGCTGGACGAAGGACGATGAGGAGATCGTCGACTGGGCCATCCGCGAGTGCCGCCTCGAAGACCTGCGGTTCCGGCCGGTCGGTACGCTCTCGGGCGGACAGCGCCAGCGGGCATGGATCGCCATGGCGCTCGTCCAGGACACGCCGGTGCTCCTGCTCGACGAGCCGACGACGTTCCTCGACATCGCGGCCCAGGTCGAGCTGCTCGACCTCGTCTGGCGGCTGAACCGCGAGCAGGGCAAGACCATCGTCATGGTCATCCACGACATCAACCTCGCCGCGCAGTATGCCGATCACATCGTGGCGATGCGCGACGGCCGCATCCTCGCCCAGGGCACGCCCGCCACGGTGATGACCTGCCCGCTGCTGCTCCGCATCTTCGGCATCGACGCCGACGTCGTCCATCACCCGGAGCTCGGCACACCGCTGATGGTCCCGCGCCGGATGTCCGTGCCCGCCACGCACATCCCCCCGGCACCCGTCCTGGCGTCCTAATCAACACATGAGGCCCCGTACCGCTGCACCTGGCAGCCGCGGCCGGTGTGTCCTCGTAGGGACGTCCTGGATGCACTCATGCGCCGACGTCAACATCCACTGTCGCGCATCCAATGGCGTCCCTGTGACGGGATCGACGCCCGTTTCGGTCATGCCGCGTCACACGCGGGAGGCCATTGAACACCCACATACGTGCGGACAGAGGTGTGTGCCGCTGCATTTCAAGACCTCCCCTACGAGCGTTGACCGCTCGTGCTACAACGCCAACGTCCACCTCATCCCATCCGCGAAGGTGCCGCGCCACCAGGCGTCGTCGTGACCGCCGTTGAACTCCCGGTAGACGGTCTCGTACCCCTTCAGCGTCAGGATGTCGTGAAACCACCGGTTCCCGAAGATCTGCCACACCCGCGCTGGCGGCGGTCCGTTTTCGACATCGCCGCATTCCTGGTAGATCCGCACCGGGACCGGATCCGCCGCCATGTACTCCTGGATGATCGACGGGGTCGCGGCCGGCACCCCGACCACCGATCCAGACGGTTCCGACTGGTTCCGGTACGCTTCGATCACCGTCGGGTGGTACCAGCACGATCCAGACTGCATCACCACGTTCCCGAACACGTCCGGATGCTTCAGCGCGGTGTAGGCAGAGCACAACCCGCCAAAGCTGCACCCGTTGAGCACGGTCCACGACGGGTCATCGGTCGCGTTCCACACCTCGCGCATCCACGGCGCCAACTCGGTCGCGATCATCCGCGAGAACTCCGGATTGCAGGGCAGCTCCTTGTCGCGAATACCGATCTGGTTCACCAGTACGGCAACCACCGGCGGGAGCTCCCCGGCAAGGATCATGGCGTCCAGCGTCCGTGGCGCGCTGTGGAACTCCTCGCCGTCGAAGATGACCACCAGCGGATACGCGGGACCGCTCGGATCGTATTCCGGCGGCGTGTAGACCCAGACGGGTCGCTCGTTGCCGAGGATCTCGCTCGCGAATTGCCGCGCATGCACCTGGCCCTCCAACGGTGTCAGGTGCGGACGGTCCCACGGCAGCGGCTCGGCGTCGGGCATCACCAGCACCGCCTCCATCTGTCCCGATTCCCAGTCCGAGGGGCGGAGGTGACGGTTCAGCGGGTCATGCCGCGTCTCCGGCCAGTGACCGGCCGGGATCTCCTCACCCGCCTTCGCCACCGCGAAGCTGTATCCGGCACGCAGTGTCGTCGACATCCGCCAGGTCAGGTACCAGATGTCCGTCCCGTCAATCTTCGCCAGCTCCCGCTCCTCCGCAGGTCGCCAGCTCACCGGCTCGTACAGGCGCACCACCCCGGTCGGCTCCGTCTCTCGCCACAGGAAGGTGACGAGCGCGACGCCATCCTCCTGCGGGATCGGCTCGACCAGCGGCGTTCCGGCTCGTTCCATCTCCTGCCAGAACCCATGAATCAGCTCTCCGCGATCCACGCCGGGAGCGCCCAGCGCATCCAGCAGGAGCCGCAGTCGCGGACTCTCGATCTCCGCCACCGTTGCCCTGGCCCCGTTCCCGTCGATCCGTGATGTCATGCCTGGTTCGTCTCCTCACACCCGTTGCCAAATCCGACCGTCGTAGTAGGATATCCCTCGCTGGACAACTGGTCCACGACATTATGTGACCTCCGGCCACGAATTCTTGCCAGAAACAGGGTGTGGCGGAAAAAGGAGCATCAGGATGCATCGACGATCGTTCGTGCAGAGCGCGGTTGCCAGCGGTATTGCCGTATCGGCGACGGCGGCCTTCAGCTGGCCGCTGACCGGACTCGCCCAGGAACAGGATGCAACCCCATCGGCGGGATCCGTGCCTGAATTCCAGCCGGGCGTAATCGACACGTTGCTGGGGCCGGTCGAGCTGCCAGAGAACCCGACGCGTGTCATCTGCATCAACGACGGCCCGGTCGATACGATGCTCAACCTCGGCCTGACGCCGCTGGCGACCGGCTTCAGCTACGGCGGCCAGGGCATCATGACCTACCTCCAGCCCCTCACGGAGGAAGAGATCGAGTACCTCGGCGACTGGGATACCCTCGACCTCGAGCGCATCGTCGAGCTGAAACCCGACCTCGTGCTGGCGGAGGGTCGCGGTCGCTTCACCGGCACCACGGCGGAAGAGGCCGAGGCGGACCCGGTCGTCCAGGCGATCCGGGCCGTGGCCCCGCTCGTCATCCCAAACGACATCGATACCAGCGACCCGATGGGGCTGCAGTACTTCGAGTACAGCCACCTTGTCTGGAGCCACTGTCTCGGCAAGCTGGACGAAGGCCAGGCGATCCTCGACGCCCAGCGTGAGGCGACCGCGCAGCTCAAGGCGGACCTCGCCGACTACGAGGGCCAGACCTCCATCGTGGTGCGGCCGCTGCCGGAATACCCGCTGGTCATGTCGCAAGACTGGTTCACGGGCATGCTCCTGCGCCGCGTCGGCATCGTCGGCAACGACTACGCCGAGAGCGTCGAGTACCCGCACAGCGGAGACACCCTCAGCATGGAGCGCATCCACGAGCTCGACGCCGACTGGATCTTCCTCTGCCCGCGCTTCACCTCTGAGCAGGCGGCCGAGCGCGACGAGGTCCTCCAGGCGTACTTCGACAACCCGCTCTTCGCCTCGCTGCCGGCGATCAGCGAAGGCACCTACGGCATCGTCGACGGGCAGGTCTGGAGCGGCGCGAACAGCATGATCGCGGCCGACCTCGTCCTGGAAGACATCCGCCGCGTCATTCTCGAGGGCGTGCAAGACACCCTTGCGTCCTGATCCTGTCAGCTCCGTCCATTGACATACCCGCCCGGGCCGCATAGAGTGTACGTACGGCTCGGCTGGGGTCGCGCCACAAGGGAGCGTACGGGCGTCGGAGTCCCGCTTCCGCCAGATCAGGGGGAGCCCGGTGGTCGCGCAACCACCGGGCTTTTCTATCCCCGAATCCCTTCTTCCACCACGCGAAACGCCCCTGGCTATCTGCCAGGGGCGCTCGCTCGGTCAGGACCCGGTCGTTGCCGTTAGCCGATCGGGGTGGAATCCGGCTGGATCTCGACATCGTCGGCCGGGATCAGGCCCTCCGGCACGACGAAGGTCGTGATGCCGGTCGCCTCACCCTCCTCACCGCGCGGCGCGAGGTAGGCAACGCCGGCCGCGCCGGAATCGTCCACCTCGGCCAGGCCGATCGAGAGGCCGCCCTCCTGGTCAGGGACACCGCCAACGTCGCCGCAGGCGATCACGTTCTCGTCTTCGTCCATCACGGCGATCGCATACTGGCCATTCAGGAACTCATCGACGGTCATCGACAGCTCCGTGTACCCGGAGGCCGCCTGCAGGGCGTCCGGCGAGCCGCCGGGCTCACCGTCCACGATCATCAGGAAGCCCAGGGCCTGCGCCGGGTTGTCCGGATCCAGGTCAGCGCACGACGCGTTATAGAGCCCCGCCGGCAGTTCAAGGGCCAGCGGCACCGGCAGCGGCGCCGGGTCGTCGGCGGGCGGCGTCCCGTCCTCCGGCGGGAATCCGTCCACCGGGTAGAGCAGCAGCCAGACCTCCGGCGTCTCCGGGACGATCTCGTAGGTGGATGGGTTCGGATCGACGACGTACCCCTCCGGGACCGTCTCCTCGTTCACCTCAACCGAGACGGGCGTGATGCCGACCAGGCCAGTCACGTCCTCGACGACGCAGAGCCCTTCGGACGTCGTGCAGGCGCCCAGCTCGGTACCGTCGTCGACGTCCGCGAGCGTCACCTCGACGCCCTCGGCGGGCTCGATCGCCTCCGGCAGCTCGGTGCAGCCCGGCGCGATGCAGAGATTGACGTGGACGTTGATGTCGATCCCACCGCTCAGGTCGGCCGGCACCATGTAGAAGTCACAAATGACGCTAGGCTGCTCCGCCTCGATGATGACCGGGTAGAGCGCCTCCTCACCGGCATCGCTTGTGGAGCAGTAGATAAAGGAGTTCTCGAGGAAGTCACCCGGGATGCCGGTCAGCTCGTACTCGCCCGGCGGGACGCCCAGCACGACGTTCCCGTTCGCGTCGGTCGTGCCGTCGAAGGTGGAGCCATCCTGGGTGTTGTAGGCCGTGATCACCTGCTCGGCGAGCGGCGATTCGTGACAGTTCGTGAACCAGTTGCCATCGGCCGGGGTTTCGTCGCACAGACGGGCGTGGACCTCGATCGTGCCCTGGCCCGGCTCGCCCGTGGTCGGTGGCGTGGAGTCCTGGGCGAGAGCCATGTTTCCCGCGCCGGCGCCGGACATGGCCAGCATGGCGACGAGAAGAAGAATGGATCGGAATTTCCGCATGCGTCATCTCCTTGTGAGAGGTGAATCGCGTGTGATTCGTGAGCTCTCTGCGCGAGACGCGCGCAGGAATCGTCCTTGAACGATCCGGCTCCGTCGTTCCGGGTCCCGAGTATCCCAACGGACAACGGCACCCGATGGTTTCGGTGCGCCGTGTCCGCGCCTGACGCCCCGCAAGGTCGACACCGCGAAACTGCCTTTCGACGATTGCCTTCACACCTCCCCAAGACCAGCCACAGCATCGCAATTTGACGAAACGACAAGCGCGCAATCGCGCAGCACAAGTCCCGGTCGCACAAATGCCCGTTGATTCGGGCGATTGTTGACCTTCTTCTGAATCGCCGGTAGACTGCAGGAAATCCTTTCAATTCACGTGTGTTGGGAACGGCCAGGCTGGCGTCTCCCGGCAATGGCGTGGTCTCCAGGCATCCAGCAAGAGGAGGTATAGACGTGGGTACTCACCGTCTCTCTCGTCGAGGTTTGCTGAAAGGAGCGGCGGCCAGCTCTGCCGCGTTCTCGGTCCCGACCATCATCCTTCCCTCAACCCGCGCACAGGACGGATGGAGCCTCGCCAAGGCCGCGGAGCCCTACCAGGGAACCTCGATCAACTGCTTCTTCCTCGAACGACCGGGCTACCGCGCCGCCGAGGCCCTGATCCCGCAGTTCGAAGAGGAGACCGGCATCGAGGTCACCTTCGAGATCACGCCCTACGAAAACTCGCACGAGAAGCAGGTGCTCGACTGGACCGGCATGACCGGCCAGTTCGACGTCAGCCTCGTCGACGTCGTCTGGATCGGCGAGTTCGCGGCCGCCGGCTGGATCGCGCCGATGCAGCAATTCTTCGATGATCCGAACCTCGCCGACCCGAACCTGAACCTCGAGGGCTTCTTCCCGATCCTGCTCGAGTCCTTCGGCACGTGGGATGGAGAGATCTACGGCCTTCCGTTCGATAACTACTCCGGCCTCCTCTATTACAACGAGGCCATGCTGCAGGAAGCCGGTTTCGACGGCCCGCCCGAATCGTGGCAGCAGCTCTTCGACGAGTACGGGCCGGCCCTGACGCAGGGCGACCAGTACGCCTTCGCGCTGCAGTCCCGGCGCGGCGAGACGCAATCCGCCGACTCCTTCATGCGGATGGTCTGGGCGTTCGGCGGCTCGCTGCTGGACGACAACTTCGAGCCGAACCTCTCGTCCGAGGAGTCGCTTGCCGGCCTCCAGTTCCGGCAGGACCTGATGCAGTACATGCCGAGCGACATCACCGAGTGGGACCACGACGAGGCCGTCCAGGGCCTCGCCCAGGGCCGCGTCGCGATGATCACGGAGTGGAGCTCGTTCTATCCGACGCTCTCCGACCCGGCGACATCGACGATCACGGAGGACCTGCGCGTCGCCCTCGAACCGGCCGGCGCGGACGGCCAGCCGCATCCGGCGCTCGGCGGATTCTCGCTCGCGGTAAACGCGCAAAGCTCGCCGGAGAAGCAGGCGGCAGCGTACCTCTTCATCCAGTGGATCACCTCCGAAGAGCAGGCGATCCCGTACATCGAGAACGGCGGCGTCTCCGGCCGCATGTCGGCCTACGAGGATCCGTCGATCCAGGAGACCTACGCCTACGTCGAGCCGCTGGTGAAGTCATGGAACGATTTCGGGAACCCGGTCTTCCGGCCGCGCTTCCCGGAGTGGCCGCAGATCTCGGAGATCATCGCCCAGGTCGGCAGCGAGATGATGCTCGGCCAGGTCGAGGTCGAGGAGGGCGCGGCCAGCATCGACGAGCAGATGCGCTCGATCCTTCAGCCGTACTACGACGGTGAGAAGCCGAAGCTGCAATGACCGACAACACCCGCGAACCAGACGTTCGCGATCTGGCACGGCAGGTTCTTGACGAGGCAGGAGCGGTCTTTGCCGCTCTTGCCTCTGACGCCGCCGGGCGGTTGTGCGACGAGATCGTCGCGGCGAACCGCATCGCCTGCTATGGCGTCGGCCGCGAGGGCCTGATGATGAAGGCGTTCTGCATGCGCCTGATGCACCTCGGCCTCGACGCGCACGTCGTCGGGGACATGACCACCCCGCCGATCGGCAACGGCGACATCCTGATCGCCAGCGCAGGCCCCGGCGCGTTCTCGACCGTGCTCGCCCTGATGGGGGTCGCACGGGACGCCGGGGCGCGGACCGTCGTGATCACGGCGGAGCCGGAGGGCGCGGCCCCGCAGCGGGCCGATACGGTGATCCACCTGCCAGCGCAGACGATGGCGAACGACCTTGGGGCACCGTCCAGCGTTCTTCCGATGGGCAGTCTTTACGAAATCGCGCAGCTGATCTTTTTCGACTGCATTTCGATCCTGCTCCAACGCCGGACCGACCAGACACCGGAGTTGATGCGTGGCCGCCACACCAATCTCGAGTAGTACCGCCCTGGAAGGGCAACGGCGACGACGGACCTGGCGCTCGCGTGCCAACATGACCGCGCTGGTCATGTTGGCACCGGCCATTCTGGCCCTCCTCGCGATCGGCATCTATCCGCTTATCTACGCCGTCCGCACCAGCTTCCAGCTCTTCCAGCTCACGAAGCCCTACCTCGGCACGCCCTGGGTCGGCTTCGACAACTACCGCACGGTCCTGCAAGATGGATTGTTCTGGGGCGCCCTGTGGCGAACCCTCCAGTTCTTCCTCCTGACGGTCCCGATCCAGGTCGTGCTTGGCGTCGGCATCGCCCTGCTCCTGAACAACACGCGCTGGCGCCTGCTCGGCGCGGTCGCCCGCGTCCTGCTCGTCCTCCCGATCGCCATGACGCCAACCGTCGTCGGCCTGCTCGGGCGGCTGATCTACAACCGCGACTTCGGCGTCATCAACTGGGCGCTTGGACAGATCGGCCTCGGCCCGGTCAACTGGCTCGGCAGCCCCTTCCCCTCGATGGCCTCCATCGCCATCACCGACACCTGGCAATGGACGCCCTTCGTGGCGCTCGTCGCCCTCGCCGGGCTGACGTCCGTGCCGGAGGACATCGTCGAGGCGTCCCGGCTGGACACGAACCGGCTCTGGGAGATCTTCCGCCACATCCAGCTGCCCTATCTCCTGCCGGGCCTCACGGCGGTGCTCATCATCCGCACGGCGGACATCCTGAAGCTGTTCGATATGGTTTTCGTCCTCACGCGCGGCGGCCCCGGCGTCTCGACGGAGCTGATCAGCCTCTACGTCCAGCGCGTCGGCTTCCGCGTCTTCGACGTCGGCGTCGCATCCGCCCAGGCGGTGCTGCTGCTGATCCTCTGCATCGTCCTCGCGCAGTCGTATATCCGCATCTTTTACCGGGAGATCGAGGAAGCATGAGCCAGCCCACCACCCCGGCAGCAACATATACTGTGCAACGAAAACGCCGGTGGACCGCCGCGTCGATCGGCGAGATGGTCGCGCTGATCTTCCTCATCGTGATCATCCTGCTGCCGCTCTACTGGATGGTCAGCACGTCGCTGAAAACGGCGAACGACACCTTCGCGGTGCCGCCCGTTTTCGTCTTCAAGCCAACCTTTGACCACTACCAGGTCCTGTTCGACGAGGGCCGCGTGCCGAGCAGCCTCGTCAACAGCCTCATCGTCGCCGTCTTCGCCAGCCTGCTGGCGCTCGTTCTCGGCACTCCGGCGGCTTACGCCCTTGCCCGCTTCGACTTCCGGGGCAAGTCGCACCTCTGGTTCTGGATCATCTCGAACCGCTTTATCTCGCCGATCGTCGTCGCCGTCCCGTTCTTCCTGCTGGCGCGCGACCTCAGCCTGCTGAACACGCGGCTGGCACTGATCCTCGTCTACCTGACGTTCAACCTGCCGCTCGTCATCTGGCTCTGCATCGACCAGTTCCGCGCCGTGCCGCGCGAGGTCGAGCAGGCCGCGTTCGTCGACGGCGCCGGCGCCTTCCGCGTCTTCACCACCATCGCGCTGCCGCTGGCCGTTCCCGGCATCGCCGTCGCGGGCATCCTTTGCTTCGTCTTCAGCTGGAACGAATTCCTCTTCTCGCTGGTCCTGACCCGGGAAGAGGCCCGCACCGCGCCGGTCGAGGCCGCGAACTTCATGACCGGCTTCGGCGTCCGCTGGGGCGAGATGATGGCGACGGGCACGCTGATCGTCCTGCCGGTCGTCATCTTCGCCGCCTTCGCCTCGCGCTACCTCGTGCGTGGCCTGACGATGGGAGCGGTCAAATGAGTACCTTCGGCATCAACCTCGGCTTCGCCGTCAAGCGCTGGCCGGAACCGGACGAGTGGTGCAGGTTCGTCCGCGAGCAGCTCGGCCTCCGGCACGTCCAGTTCACCTTTGACCTGCTGGACCCCAACTGGCCGCACGAGCTCCGTATGGCGCAGGCGCAGGTGATCCGCCGGGCGACAGCGCACTGGGAAATCGAGGTCCACAGCGCATTCGTCGGCATCGCCGCCTACACCTACAACGGTCTGCTCCATCCCAACCCCGGCGTCCGGGCCGCGACGATGGACTGGTGGCGCAACGCGATCGAGACAGCGGCGGCCATGGGCGCCAGCGCGGTCGGCGGTCCCCTCGGCGGATTGAGCATCGCCGACGCCGCCGATCCCTCCCGCCGCGAGCAACGCATCGAGGAGGCGATCGGGTCCGTGATCGAGATCACCCGGGCCGCGCAGGACGCGGGCCTGTCGGAGTTCCTCATCGAGCCGACGCCGCTCCAGCGCGAGATGCCACACACGCCGGACGAGGCGATTCGCCTCCACGAACGGCTCTCTGGAGAGGCCGCGATCCCGGTCCGCTACGTCGTCGATATCGGCCATGCCCTCTACCAGCCGCTCTACGGCGCCTCCGCCAGCCTCGACGACTGGCTCCCTGTGCTCGGCGACCGCGTCGGCATGCTCCACATCCAGAACACCGACTTCCAGAGCGACTCCCACTGGGGCTGGCCGGACGACCGGGGCCGCTTCGACGTCGCGGACTTTGCTACGTCGGTAGAGAAAGCGGGGCTCGAGGAGGTTCCCGTCTTCCTCGAGGTCTTCTACCCCTTCGAGCTCGCCGACGAGGCGCTGATCGAGAACATCACGTCCTCCGTCGAGCACTGCCGGACCGGGCTGGAGAAAGGGCACGCATGAGATACGGGGCGCACGCGTTCCTCTGGATCGATGACTGGACAACCGACAAGGGCAACTCCGCGATCGATCAGGCGGCAAGGGCGGGGTTCGACTTCATCGAGATCCCCCTGCTCCGGCCCGACGAGTTCGACGCCGCCTCGCACCGGTCCATGCTCCGCGACGCGGGGATCGACGCGACGGCATCGGTCGTCCTCCCGGCAAACGCCCATATGCCGGAGCATCCGGACCGGGCACTGTCCTTTCTCGTCTCGGTAATGAACCAGCTTGGCGAGATCGGCGGGACCTACCTCTGCGGCTGCATCGCCTACCACCTCGGCCGCCTCACCGGGAAGCCACCGACGGAGGACGAGCGCCGGATCGTCGCCGAGACGCTCGCGCAGGTCGCCGAAGAGGCGGGAAAGCGTGGGATCACGCTCGGCTTCGAGGTCTGCAACCGCTACGAGACCTACATGTACAACACGCTGGCCGATGGTCGTGACGCGATCCGCCAGATCGGCGCGGACAACGTCCAACTCCACGCCGACACCTATCACATGAACATCGAGGAAGAGAACTTCCGCGACCCGCTCGTCGAGACGGCCGACGTGCTCGGTTACATCCACATGAGCGAGAGCCACCGGGGCCGGGTCGGCAGCGGCACCGTGAGCTGGGACGAGGTGTTCGCGGGGCTGGTCGCGGCAAACTACACCGGCCCGCTCGTCCTCGAATCCTTCGCCGCCATCAACCCCGACCTCGCCGCCGCGACCTGCCTCTGGCGCCCGCCGAAGGACCCGCCCGGCGTCCTGGCCGAGAAAGGCCTCCGCTTCCTTCGCGAGCGCGCGAACACTGCCGGGCTGACCTGAACCGGAAACACTCGTACGGGAGGATTTGCGGCCGCTGAAGACGTGTTGACGGCCGCGAACTGGCCGCAATGTCCTCCCTGCGTGCAGCACGAACGCGCCACCGCGAGATTGCTATCCCGGAGAGAACACTCGTAGGGGACGTCTTGGCCGCGCGCCCGGAGCCACGTTCACCAGGTGATCATGCGCGGCCAATGGCGTCCCGCCCGACGCGGTCCGAACCCGGCACCAATATGCCAGGCGTCACAGGGAGGCCATTGAACGCGCAATTCGGGCAGGCGACGATACGGTGCCCCGCGCGTTCAAAACCTCCCCTACCCCGGTCCGGAATCTTCCGCGATTCCGATTACTCCGGCACCACTAGCGTCTTCAGCACATCCCCGCTCAACGCAAGCTCCATCGCGCGGTCGAACTGGCTCAGCGGCACCGAATCCGCCAGCAACGGCTCCACGTTCACCGTCCCGTTCGCCAGCGCCTCGATCGACGGCGCGTAGCCGCCCGGGCCGAGGTGGCTCCCGTGGATGTTCAGCTCCTTCGTATCGCCGATGACCGTCCAGTTCACCGTCGCCGGCTCGTTGAAGACGCTGAACTCGACGAACGTGCCCAGCTTGCGGATCATCTGCAGGCCCTGCGTCACCCCGCTCGGGTGGCCGGTCGCCTCGATGTAGACGTCGCAGCCGTAGCCGTCGGTCATGTCCCGCACCTGCCGGACCGCGTCCTCCTCCATCACGTTGATCGCGACGTCGGCGCCGAGCTGCCGGGCCAGCTCCAGCCGGTACGGCTTCGTGTCCAGCGCGATGAGCTTGCCCGGCTTCCGGAGCTTCGCGATCTGGAGCATGCACAACCCGATGTTCCCGACCCCGGCGATAACGACCGTGTCACCCTCCTGGATCTCGCCCCGGTCCACCGCGTGCCACGCGCAGGCCATCGGCTCGATGTACGCCGCCTGCCCGTCCGTCAGCGAATCCGGCACCTTGTGCACCAGCGCATTCTCCGGGAAGAGGTTGTAGCGGGCCATCCCGCCATGCGTCTGGCGCTTGAACCCGAAGATCCAGTGCCGCTGGCACATCCAGTAATGGCCGGACTGGCAGTAGCGGCACTCGTTGCACGGCACGATCTGCTCGGCGACGACCCGGTCACCCTCGCGGACACCCCACTTCTCGGCCGCGCCCTCGCCAAGCGCCACGATCCGGCCGGCGTACTCGTGCCCGGCAATGACCGGCCCCTCGACGTACCCGCCGGAGCCGTCCTCGCCCCAGAAGAGCGGTCCGCCGAGGAAGCACTTCATGTCCGACGCGCAGATCCCGACCGCGCCGACCTCGATCACCAGCTCGCCCGGTCCCGGCTGCGGCACGGGCACTTCCTCGACCCGGTAATCGCGAGGTCCATGCGTCACGACCGCCAGCATTGTCTTGTCCATGACGTCCTCCTGAATTGCAGTACGAAGTCAGCCTTCTCTGCACTCATTCTGCCCCGGACCCGGCATCCCGGGAACGGCACTTGTCCTGCACATCGGTGATTCGGGTGCTGTTCTCCCTACATTACCGGCCACGCGCCGCGTTCGCGACCTCCGCAACACGGAAAACGCCCGGTGATCGTGCGATCACCGGGTGTCCTCCAAGGCTCATGTCCTGTTGTCCGTCAGGCCGGTCCGACCCGGAAGTAGACCGGGCTGAGCACGCCGTCCGGATTCTCCGGCACGAGATACGTCTGCGGATTCTCCGACGTCACCACCAGACCCGGCGGCAGCGTCGACTCGTCCAGCGTCAGGACCGTCGGCACGCCGGGAACATACTCGTACTCGCACCACGCGCCCATCCCGTTCGGCGTCTCCACCGCCTCGGTGACGCATGCGCCCTGCACGCGTCCGTCAGTCGACGCGTACGAGATCGTCACGCCGGTCAGCGCCTCGCACGTCTCGCCCTCGCAGCTCAGCACACCCGTCCCGAACGTTTTCAGGGCCGGATCCGGCTGCGTCCCACCGGGCACGCCGCCCAGGCCGACCTCGACCAGCACCGTCTCCCCGGCCAGCATCGTGGCGTTCACCGTCAGCCCGCCGGACACCTCGGCCACCTCGTACGTGCCCTCCGGCACGAGGACCTGCCCCTCGGCATCCGCCGCGAACGTGTACGCCTCGCCGGTGTCGACGTTCGTCATCGCCATCCCGGCCTCGAGATCCTCGCCGCTTTCCCCGCGCGCCATCTCCGGCAACCGGCCACCCGACCGCTCCGTCCAGTTCAGGTACGCCTCATCCGCCGTGAACACCTGCAGCGCCACCACGGCCGGCATCGTCTCGAGATCCGGCAGCTCGAGCCACGTGCAATCGAGCAACGGGCGGTACGCCTCCGTCTCACCCTCCGGCGTCGACGCGATCCAGTCGATCGAGACCGTCCGGTCCACCTCGGACTGCACCGTCATCGGGACAGCCGAGCGCCACCCCGTGCCCGGCTCCGACGCGAGGCACGTCATCACCCGGACGCCACCATCGGCCGCATTCGCCGACGCATCCGACACCGCCCACAGCGTTTCCTCGTCGAACGCGGCTTCTTCCGGCGACCAGGATTCCCCGGCGTTCACCGTGACGCCCCACTCGTCCGTGACGTCGATGTTGAACGTCGCGTCCGGGACGTCGGTGCAATGCGACTCGACGAACACGGGCAGCGAGCTGATGCCCTCACACGTCCGCTTCACGATCCGGATCGATGGACCCTCTGCGCCCTGCGCCGCGCTCGCCGGGGATGAACCAATGCCCGGCACGGCCAGAAGGACCGCCAGCGCGAGCATGATTGGGCGAAGACGCAGGAATTTCCCGAGGTGCATGATACCTCCCTGGATATGGCTCTTTTTCGTTGATTGTCCCTACTTCCCACAACGGACGGACCCCTCGATCGGTTTCTCCCGCACCTCGACGCCCCTTTCCGGCAGCCGAATCTCGCGTATGATGACCGGACAGGGAAACGCCCCGGGACTCGATCCGGAACCGCCAGGAAACCGCATGCAGACCACCGCGACCCGCGCCACGCGCGTGTCCTTGCCGCTCGCCTATCTCGCCCTCACCGTCGTCCTCGTCGGGCTGACCTTCCGCGCGCCGCTGCTCTCCGTATCGCCGCTGCTGGAGACCATCGCCCGCGATACCGGCATCACCGCGGCAACCGCCGGTCTCCTCACCACCATCCCCGTCATCTGCTTCGGGTTCGTCTCGCTGCTCGCACCGGTGCTGGCACGCAAATTCGGCATGGAGAAGGTACTGTTCGGCGTCGTCGCCGTGCTCATCATGGGCATCCTGCTCCGCACCGCGACGCCCATCGTCGCTCTCTTCGGAGGCACCATCGTGCTCGGGGCGGCGATCGCGATCGGCAACGTCGTCGTGCCGGGCTTCATCAAGCGAGAGGCACCGGGCCACGTCGGGCCGATGACTTCGCTCTATTCCGCCTCGATCTCCGGTAGCGGCGCGCTCGGCGCGGGCCTCACCATCCCGCTGATGAACACGCTCGATCTCTCCTGGCGCCAGGTCCTCGCCTGGCCCGCCGCCATTGGCATCCTCGCCGTCGCCGTCATGCTGCCGTGGCTCACCCACGCCCGGAACGCCCGCCGCCCCCGGACCGGCACCCACACCCGCACCGGCGTCTGGCGCGACCCGCTCGGCTGGTGGGTCACCGGCTACATGGGCATGCAGTCGCTCGTCTTCTTCTCCACCACCTCGTGGCTCCCGACATACCTCATCGCCCAGGGCATGGCCGATGCCCGCGCCGGGGCCATGCTGGCGCTCTCGCCGCTCGCCGGCGTCGGCGGCTCCTTCATCGCGCCACTCCTCGTCGCGAAACGTCCCGACCAGCGCAGGCTCATCTGGGTCAGCTCCGCGCTCTGCGCCATCGGCATCACCGGCTTCCTGCTCCTGCCCCTGACGGCAACCGTGCTCTGGGTGATGCTCTTCGGCTTCGGCAGCGGCATGACCCTCAGCCTCGCCCTCGCCTTCATCGGCCTGCGCACCCCGGATTCCCACCACGCCGCCGACCTCTCCGGCATGTCCCAGAGCGTCGGCTACGCCCTCGCCGCCCTCGGCCCCATCGCCGTCGGCCTGCTTTTCGATCTCGTCGGGGAATGGACCATCCCGATGCTCCTCATCCTCGCGTCCATCATCCCCCTCACGATCGCCGGACTCGCCGCCGGCCGGAACCGCGTCATCACGCCGGTTTCGTCCTGATCCTCCCGGGTCATTGCGTATTTCTCCGATTTGACATAGAGTTCGCCGGTAACGATCTGAGCGTTCAACATAACCCACCACAAGGAGAGAGACGATGGCGACAACGTCGCGGCCGATCGCGATGGATAACGACGACTCCGCGCCAGCGGATGATGGCCTGTTCGGACCGGGAAGCGTCACCTGGCGCGTGATGTCATCACCCTCGACGTCGCTCGGGACATCCGCCGCCGTCCTTGCCCAAATGCTCCACCCCAAAGTCGTCCGTCTCATCGCCCAGGCATCCACCTTCGAGCGCAACCCGGAGCTCCGTGGCCGCCTGACCGCCGAGTACGGCCTGACGATCACTTACGGCGACACCGCCTCCGCCGAGGCGGCCGGCGCGACCCTCCGCAAGCTGCATGGCCGCATGAAGGCCGTCGATATCGAGACCGGCGAGGCCTACGACGCGAACGAGCCGGAGCTGCTGCGCTGGGTCCACTGCACCATCCCGTGGGCGTTGATGCGCGCCTACGACCGCTGGGGCCCGGACCTGACCGCCGAGGAAAAGGACCGCTTCGTCGATGAGCAGCGTACCGCCGGCCGCCTGGTCGGGCTGGATCCGGAAACGCTCCCGCGCACGAATCCGGAGCTGGAAGACTACATCGCCAGCATGATCCCCAAACTCGCCTACACCGCCGAGGCAGGACGCATCCGCGCCATCATGGTGCCCCGCAAGATGCCCCGGAGCGGCAACGACGTGATCATGCGGCTGATGAGCCTCGCCGCCGTCGATATCCTGCCCGAGGAGATGCGCCACCTCTACGGCTACTGGTGGAGCCCACTCCACCGTGGCCTCCTCGGCCTCGCCACCAACGGCCTGCTCCGCTCGGCCGTGAAGAAGACCCCCTACGAGCGAGTCCTCCCCGGTCTTCGCGAGCACGCCCGCGTCCACGCCTTCGGCGCCCGCGCCCTCAAGATCAACAAGGACCTCCGCTCCGGCAAATCCGTCACCCCGACGGCCGCCACCCCGGACGCGCAACCGTCCAGCGAGCAGATCCCGGCACCCTGAAGCGCCTCCCGGTAGGGTCGGTTTCATTCCGACCCGATCGGCCACACCTCTCGCCAGCGAAACCCGAAGGACGAGGCGGGTCGTCCTTCGGGTTTTCCATTGCATAAATACGATTTATTGTGCATCCTGACTCGTATCCGGGTCACTGTTGGGATCTACGTCTGGGGAGTCCCCCACGCTCGTTTTGCGGCTATGCCGCGGAAAGGGTTGGAATGTCTCGCGCACGTTTCGAGGAGATGTTGAAGCGCCGCACATCGCGGCGAATGGCGGTCGCATCCGGCGCCGCCGGGTTGATCGGGCTCAGCCTCCCCGGCCGCCCGACACTGGCGATGGCCCGCCAGGGCGCAACGCCGGAAGCCACCCCCGTTGACCTCAGCCGAAAACCGTCCGCCACCTTCGGCGCCTATCCCTTCCAGCTCGGCGTCGCCTCCGGCGATCCATTGCCGAACGGCGTCGTCCTCTGGACCCGCCTCGCCCCCTCCCCGATCGATGGCGGCGGCATGGATCCCGTTCCCTACGACGTCAGGTGGGAAGTCGCCCGCGACGAATCGTTCTCGGACATTGTCCAGACCGGTCTCGCCGTCGCCGACCCCAACCTCGCCCATAGCGTCCACGTCGACGTTACCGGCCTCGAGCCGCACACCGAGTACTTCTACCGCTTCATGGTCGGCGATGAGGTCAGCGAAACCGGACGCACCGTCACCGCGCCGGCCCCCGGTCAGCCGGTCGACAGCCTCCGCTTCGGCGTAGCCTCCTGCGCCAACTACGAGGACGGCTACTTCGTCGCCTACCGCGACATGGCCGAGCAACGATTCGACACCATCTTCCACCTCGGCGACTACATCTACGAGGTCGATCCGTCCCGCGAAGCCTTCCGCCAGGCGCCGTGGACCACCACCTACGTCTACGGCGAGCCGGTCGTGCTGCAAGGCTACCGCAACCGCTTCGGCATCTACCACACCGACGCCGACCTGCGGGCCGTGCGCGCCTCGGCGCCGATGATCGTGACGTGGGACGACCACGAGGTCGAGGACAACTACGCCGGCGAGCACCCGACCGGGAACATCCGCCGGGAGGAGTTCCTCCAGCGCCGCGCCGACGCCTATCAGGCCTACTACGAGCACATGCCGCTGCGCCCGTGGTCGATGCCGGTCGGGCCCGACATGACCCTCTACCGCTCCCTCGCCTTCGGCGACCTGATGCAGATCAACGTGCTCGACACCCGCCAGTACCGCGACGACCAGCCGTCCGGGAACGGCATCCACCCCCGCACCCCCGCATCGGTCGATCCGAACACCACCATGCTCGGACCGGACCAGGAGCGCTGGCTGCTGGACAAGCTCACCGGCTCGAACGCGACCTGGAACGTCATGGCCCAGCAGGTCCTGCTCGCGGAAACCTACTTCCCGGTCGCCGATGGCGACGCCATCGCCTTCTACAACGACTCGTGGACCGGCTACCCCGCCGCCCGCCAGCGCATCCTGCAGCACATCGTCGACGCCCAGGTTCCCAACCCGGTCGTCCTCACCGGCGACATGCACACCTCGTGGGCGGCCGACGTCCTCCTCGACTGGGACGATCCCTCGGCCACGCCAATCGGCTCCGAGTTCATCTGCACCTCCATCACGGCGGGAGGCATCGAGCCGTCCTCCTCGCTCGGCGCCTACGAAGAAGGCTTCGACTACATGCGCTTCTACGATCCGCGCCACGGTGGCTACAGCGCACTGGAGGTCACCGAGGACCTCTTCACCTGCCGCTTCCGGCTCGTCGAGAACATGCAGCAGCCCGACTCCCCGGTGATCGACCTCGCGACATGGGTGACGGAAAAGGGCAACCCCGGCGTGCAGCAGGGCTAGGCACCGCGATCGAAAAAACGCCTCGCCGTACGGGCCGCGTTTGCGAAGCAATGCCGGCCCCATCGCCCCGGGTGGGCGGACATGGGATCCGCCCACCCCGCACCCAAAGCCCCTCGTCATCCTGAGCGGAGCATGGGCCCGTCCTCCCCACTGCCAAGAGCCCCGTCATCCTGAGCGAACCGTTGGCCCGATCGACCGAAGAGCCCGCCCGAGCGATCACACAGGGACCCATCATTTCACGCGAAACGCTTCCGTTTCCCAATGCCACGAACACCGGAGTTGCCCCACCGAACCCTTGTACAATGTAGACAACGGCACCTCTCACCGGCCCAACAGCTCAACGTACAAAGGAGGATGATCATGGCGACGATGACGACCCCTTCCACCCAACCCAGGCGCAGCGTGGTCGTGCACAGCTTTACCAACGGCCTGCTCGATCCCGACAAGGAGATGCTCGGCCCGGTCGAGGATGGCGGCACCATCATCGCCAACACCGCGCCCGGCTGCTGGGGCCCGATGATCACCCCCGCCCTGCGCGGCGGCCATGAGGTCACCCAGCCGGTCTACGTCTCCGGCGCCGAGCCCGGCGACGGCATCGCCATCCGCATCCGCGACATCACCGTCACCTCCGCCGCCACCTCGTCCGGCCACGACTCCTCGCCCGAGGGCTTCTGCCTTGGCGACCCCTATGTCGCGGCCCGCTGCCCGACCTGTGACGCCGTCTGGCCCGAGACCCATCTCGACGGCATCGGCCAGGATGCCGTCAAATGCGACGTCTGCGGCAACCCCGTCAAGCCCTTCGAGGTCGTCCACGGCTACACCGTCGTTTTCGATGACGCCCGCACCGTCGGCGTCACCGTCCCGCAGGAGGTCGCCAACCGGATCGGGGAGAACCCGTATCACTACGCCGCCCTCCCGGATGAATCCGCCCAGCACCCGATCCTCGCCTATGCCCCGGCCGACCTCGCCTCGGTGATGGTGCGCATGCGGCCCTTCCTCGGCCAGCTCGGCACCACGCCCTCGCACCCGATGCCGGATTCCCACAACGCCGGCGACTTCGGCGCCTTCCTCGTCGGTGCCCCGCACGAATACGCCATCTCGGCCGAGGAGCTGGCGCAGCACAAGACCGACGGCCACATGGACATCGACGCGGTCCGCCCCGGCGCTGTCCTCATCGCCCCGGTCAAGGTCCCCGGCGGCGGCGTCTACATGGGCGACATGCACGCCGGCCAGGGCGACGGCGAGATCGCCGGCCACACAATGGACGTCGCCGGCAGCGTCACCCTCCAGGTGAACGTCATCAAGGACTACCCGATCGACGGCCCGGTCCTCTTCCCGCTGTTGGAGGACCTCCCGCCCATGGCCCGTCCCTTCTCCAGGGAAGAGCGAGCCCGCGCACAGCGCCTCGCCGAGGAATGGGGCATCGGCGAGCTGGAGGAATCCGCCCCGATTTCCGTCATCGGCACCGCCGCGAACATGAACGAAGCGATCGTCAACGGGCTGGAACGCGCCGCTACCCTGCTCGGCATGACCGTCCCCGAGGTCCGCAACCGCGCCACCATCAACGGCGCGATCGAGATCGGCCGTGACCCCGGCGTCATCCAGGTCACCTTCCTCGCCCCGCTCAGCCGCCTCGACGCCGTTGGCCTCGGCGACATCGCCCGCGAGCAATACGGCCTCTAGCGATATTGGCCCAACCAGGAGCAATTCCGCCGATAGGGGCCGATATCTGCCAACCCTCATCCCCCGTACGGGAGGACTTGCGGCCGTTTCAAACCCGTTGCAGGGCACGAACTGGCCGCAATGTCCTCCCCCGAGCGCAGCGATGCGTACGGGCGGATGGCCGCAGGCTCTCCGCCCATCGGCCGCAGGCCGATATCCGGGCAGAGACGTGCGTCTTGGAGGCCCCCCATCCAGAACGACCCCGCCCATCACCTCGCAGACCTCGAACGCGGCACCACCATGGCAACCGCGCTGGCCTTCTTCGACGCCCTGCCACCCGTCTCTCTCGACGAGATGACCGGTTCCTGGGGCGGCCACGGCGTCCCGACCGGCCATCCGCTCGATAGCCTCCTGGAGCGCTTCGGCTGGCACGGAAAACGGGTGGACAGCCCCGAGGACGTCCACCCGCTCGTCTTCGACGCCGGGAACGGCGCCCTGACCTGCATCGATCCCGCCCGCCTGCCGGTTGGCCTCGCGCTGCGCATCCCCTGGCTTGTCAACACGCCGGTCGTCGCCCGCCTCTTCCGGCTGGCCCGGCCCCTCCTCCGCGCCCGCAAGCCCGCCGCGCGCCTGCGCATGACGGAGCATCGCGGCGTCCTCACCGCAACCATGATCTACGACGCCCTGCCCATCGTCGACGTCTTCCGCAAGGTCGACGACACCACCGTCCTTGGCGTCATGGACCTGCGCGGCCTCGATCAGCCCTTCTTCTTCACCCTCCGCCGCGAGCCCCACGCCTCCAGGCCAGCCCAACATGCACCGTTTCGCTGACCGCGCCCCAAAAAGGACGCGTGGTATCCTCCAACGGTCGTGAAATCATGCGTATATAAACGAGAGAAGATTGATCCGGTGAGGCTTTCCATCATCTTCACAATCGTCGGCATCGCATTCGGAACGATGTTCGTGATGATCAACGCCGGCGCCTTGCCCGAACCGTGGCCCGTCGTTCTCCGCGCCGCCGGAATCCTCGCGGCCGCCACGGCGCTCTGGCTCGCACTCCGCCGGGATCCTGTCGAGGCCCCCACTCCCGACCAGCAATCGATCCGTGCCTACTGGACGGCGGCCATCGCCGAAGCGATCGCCATCCCCCTCGGCGCCATCGCGCTGAACACCATCTTCGACCGTCCGGAGCTGGTCGTGCTGTGGGTCGTCTTCGTCGTCGGGGCCCACTTCCTGCCCGCCCGCAGCTTTGGCATTCCCGGCATCACGCTCCTGGGCGTCGCCTTGATCGCTCTCGCCATTCTCGGCACCATCGGCACACTGGCGATCGACGACACCGTCGCCCCGCTCACCGCCGTCGTGACCGGCTTCGTCATGCTCGCCTTCTCCGCAAAGGGCGGCTTCACCCGCCAGCCACACGCCAGCAGTTTGTAAAGCGCTTCTCAGCGTCCTCTCAAGAACCGTTGCCACCATCGTGACATGAGCCGACCGCCGGAACGACGGCCCACGGCGACAGGCCACCGACCCACCTCGTCACGACCCGGGCCGGTCACGAAAGGACGCAACGCATGACACACGCACGCCTGGGACGCTTTCGACCGATCAACCGCATCGACGCCATGGTGATGCCCTGGCTCGCGCGCAACAGCCCCCGGTTCCTCCGCATCAGCCTTGGCTTCGTCTTCCTCGCCTTCGGGATCCTGAAGTTCTTTCCCGGAGTCAGCCCCGCCGAGGAGATCGCCGAGAGGACCATGTCGGCCCTGACCCTCGGCATCGTGCCGGACGACCTCGGCCGCATCATCGTCGCCGCCATGGAGACCGCCATCGGCGTCTGCCTCCTCACCGGCAGGTGGATGCGCATCGGTGTCGCGCTGCTCGGGATGGCGATGGTCGGCGTCATGTCGCCGCTCGTCCTCTTCCCCGGTGATCTCTTCGCGGGCGACTTCCGCGCCCCGACCCTCCTCGGCCAGTACGTCGTGAAGGACATCGTCCTCCTTGCCGCCGCCAACATCGTCGCCCTGCGCGAGCGCGGCGCCACCATCGTTCTCGTCCCGGAAGAGCCCCAACTCGCCCGGCAAGCAACATAGAAACAAGGCGTATGGGCGGCCAGCATCGCTGCGGCCACCCATACGCCTCACCTCGTAGGGGCGGACCCCGTGTCCGCCCGATCGCCCGCGCGCAAAGCCTGCCCCGAGCAAGGTCGACGGGGCGATATCCGGGCACATGTCTCGCCGTACGGGACGACGTGCAGCGGCTGCACACCTCTGGATCTGCACACCGGCGCCGCAATGTCGTCCCCTTCGCCGCACCCAAATCCCCCGTCATCCTGAGCGAAGCGAAGGACCCAACGCGAAGCGACGCAGCCAGCACCTCCACCAGCCATCATCGCAAGACCCGGTAGAGGCCGAGCCGAAGACGAGAAGCGAAGCGAGTCATTCGTCCCATCGCCCCCAGGACGATGTCCGCCCCAAACTGCCCGCCCTCTAGCTCACCGGCGTCGGCTCGACGGGATAGATCTCCATCGGCGGATCCTCATCCAGCTCGACCCCGCGATCCGGCTCCGCGCCGGTCACGACGGCCGGCACCAGCCCCTCGGGCACCAGGAACGCCGACACGGCGACCTGACCGCCGTCCAGTGGAGCAATGTAGGCGGTACCCGCCGCGCCCGAGCCATCCACCGGCGCCAGCCCGACCGACAGCGCGCCGTTCTGCGCCGGCGGCCCGCCAATATCGCCACAGGCAATCACCTGCTGGCCCTCGTCCATCACCGCGATCGCGTACTGCCCACCGGTGATATCCGTCATCGACACCGGCGCCACGGAATAGGACGTCGCCGCGACCAGCGCGTCCGGCGAGCCGGTGTGGTCGCCATCGATCAGGATCAGGTCGGTCAACGGCTCGGCCGAGGTCGCCGTATCGAGGTCCGCGCAGGTGCCCGCATAGAAGGACGCCGGGTACGACGCGAGGATCGGGAGCGGCAACGGAACCGGCGCACCCGGCTCCCCGGTCTGGCCATCATCGACCGGCGGCATCTCCGGCTCCTCCGGAGCATCCTGAGCCGGTGGCGGATCGAGCACCCCGTCCTCCGGGTAGAGCAGGATCCGGATCTCCGGCGTCTCGGGCACCAGCCCGTAGGGCGCGCCGGACGTATCAGCCACGTACCCGGCCGGAACGGTCGCCGGGTTCACCGTGACGGTCACCATCTCCGGCACCACCTCCAGCGGGATGATGCAGGTGCCGGGATTCCGCTCACCGGTGACGCACGCACCGAGGAACGTACCGTCCTCGTAGGACGAAATGCTGACCTCGACACCATCAACCGGCTCGATCGCCTCCGGCAGCTCGGTACAGCCAGCCGCGATACAGAGGTTGACGTGCACCGAAGCCTCGGTCGTGTCCTGAGCCCGGGCGTCCGCCGTGATGGCGATGCCCGACAGGGCGAGTACCAAGAACGTCGCGATAAGGAAGGTGAATCGTTGCATACGTAACCTCTCCTCCGCGCAAAGCGCGCTGGTGTCCCTGCATCCCTACCCATATCAACGAACCCGTCATCAAAGGGGTTTCGACGCTCGCACCTGCTTGACTTCAAGCGCGCCTGAAGTCCTACAGTGGCGCTCACCAAACCACGTAGGGGCGGACCCCGTGTCCGCCCGATCGCCCGCAGGGCGATAACGTATGCCGCCACGAAACGGAGATCTCTTTTGCAGCACAACCGCGACTGGAACGCCGAGATCATTGCCGAATTCCGCGCCAACAGCGGCAACGTCCAGGCCCCCTACGACGACCCGCCGCCCATGCTCCTCCTCCACACCATCGGCGCGAGGAGCGGCCGCGAGCACATCGTCCCCATGCGCGGCCTTCCCGACGGCGACGCCCTGTACGTCTTCGCCACCGCCCACAGCAGTCCCCGCAACCCTGACTGGTACTACAACCTCCTCGCGAATCCCGACATCGTCATCGAGCGCGGCACCGACACCATCCCCGTCCGCGCCATCCTTCTTCAGGACGACGAGCGTCGAGCCATCATCGACCGCTGGATCGCCCGCGTCCCGCCGGTCCGCGCCGTCTTCGAGAAGACTGCCCGCGAAGTTCCGGTCTTCCGCCTCGATCCCCGCCGGCCATGACCACGACACCCGACATCACGTACGTGACGCCGGACATAACTCCGTAATTTTGCGGATTTCGCGTTCCGTCAACCTGTGCTCAGATAGCCGTACCTGGACACAGGCGAACGGATTCCCGGCATTCCCCGGGCATCCGTCTATCCATAGGGGGACGCGATCGATATGGCGCGGTTCGTGAGGCAGGCACCCCGCCTGCCGAAATCGGTGGCGGAGAAGTACGAGCGCAAGGGCATCATCCTGCGGCGGAGCAACGAGGGCCGTGTCTACTTCGCCTGCAGCTACCGCCGCCGGTTCACCACATTCGTCGTGACCCGGCCCGGCGAGGCGTGGCTCGAGGAGCTGGGCTACGAGGTCGGCGACGAGATCGACCGGCATCTCGTCCAGGACCTCCACGACTTTGGCTACATCGAGCTGGAGCCATCCCTGGCCCCGGCCAGCCGCCGGACCCGATCCCGGAAAACCGTCCACCACCATCACCACGCCGAGGTTCCCGACTGGCTCGCCCGTGTCCGCAAAGAGAAGCGCCCGCCAGCCCCACACTCCCTCAACTGGGCGGACCAGGTCGGCCTCGACTCACGCCTCGGCACCATCCGCTCAGAGACCGTCACGATCCACCCGGATGGCTCAGCCCGTGTTCAGGCAGAGGGGCCGGGACAAACCTCGTCCTCCCCGAGCCCAAAGACTCCGTCATCCTGAGCGGAGCGAAGGATCCAACGCGAAGCGGCCTGACATGCCACATTCCTCACCAGATTCGGGGTATCTGCTCCGTACGGGCGCATGGCCGCAGGCTCTACGCCCATCGGCCGCAGGCCGATATCCAGTGCCCCCGAGCCACCCGTATTCAAAGGAACGGCATGGGAAAACTCTGCTGGATGCTCAATCCTGCATCCAGATCCGGACTTTACGAGAGATGAAGACAGAGACGCCTACATCCGATGTGCTCACCTGGCAAGGATTTGGAGTCTCGACACTTTCCAGTTCCGATATCGCTCAGGGCTCAGCATGGGTAAAGGTGGATGCCGTTTCCAGTTGGGAGCTGTTCGAGCAGAATCTGGAAGCATGCAAATTCCCTCTCCCCGAGAGATGCACCGGGAGCAAGGCATTACCAAAGTGGGCGCTTACGGGTAGATCAAGCGATCGTCCCGATGCTCGATCCACCACTCATAAAGCTCATCGATTACCTTGGATAACTCCGGCCAGTTCTGGCGACCGATCCACACCGGCGGCTCGATCTCTTTCCACGTGCGATACGAAAACTGGTGCTTGTGGAAGGCATCTTCGTGCCCCTCTTCCACATAGACATGCGAATTGTCGTACCGGAAGATCTGTCGCAAGGGTGGCGAGGCGAATTGTGCCTGGTAGCTGTAGCGAAGCCCCCGGACCTGGTTCCGCTCGTTTCGTTCGAGTGTCTTGTCGACATAGATGACCAGGTCGCCATGGCAGTAGATTTGCCCACTCAGCACGATACGGCTGGTGGAAACCACCTCAAACTGAAGAGTGTCCTGCTCTACAAAGTAGGCACGACACTCGTCCAGGCACTTCTCATGAATTGTCTTGTAGTTCTGGAGACTATTCCATCCGTGACGATCGCGCTCAGATTGCCGGTGCGACATCGTCCAGGAGCTCCAGATACATCAACCACATGCAGATATCATGCGTTTCCGAAAGCTCTCCCGATGCGACGGCCTGCTTCATCTCCGCCGACGACATGCTGTACATGCGCTCGAACGTCGCGATCTTGTGGCGAAACTTGTTGGCCTGATCCGGAAGGCGCTCCTCGGCGTGAGCGATATCTTCCATCAGTTGTTCGAATGTGGTGCGTTTCATCGGAGAAACGACACGCTGTGCAGAGGTCATGAGGGCTGCTCCAATCCCGAGCATGAGGCGGGGACACGGATCGGGAGGTTGAGCGGTCGCAAGTCTACCCCGGTTGCATGCAGTATCTCACGTGCGTAACCGGGTTGTATAGCGTCCATGGTACGTCTGGATGTATGTCTCACGCCTTCATACGACATCGGGCACAACGTCCCCCTGACCCGCCCACTCCTCGAACGTCCTCGCCGCCAGCGCTCCGGCATCCCAAGCGTCAAGATTCAAGATGCTCGGGTTTCCCTATATGCAAACAACTTGGTTAACTTGGATTCTTGTCGTCCCGCGACCCGGCGGACCCGGCAATTTCAAGATGGCCAGGTTTCCCTATACACAAACAACTTGGCCATCTTGAAAGTTGACGGCCCGTAACCCCACAAACTCTTGAGCATGATCATGATCACCTTCCCCGCCAGGCACGCGAAACGGCCCCGGTCGCAATGACCGGGGCCGCTCACCCTTGGACCCGAGGAAACAACTACCGCCTGCGAACCGCCTGCAACGACGCACCACCCGCCAGCAAGGCAGCCGCGCCAACGAACGCCAGGGCGATCGCCGTGCCGTTGCCACCGCCGGACTCACCCGCGCCCGTCGAAGGAAGCCCCTTCACCGGAGCCGTCGGCTGCGCGCCGGGTGCTGCCGTCGGGACCGGCGTCGGCGTCTGCCCGGAGAGATCCTCCGGCACGAAGTAGTAGTCGCACACCACCACATCGCCCGCCGCCAGTGTCACCGGATGCGGCACTTCCGCCGTACCCGCGCCGTGCGAGCAGAAGATCACGGTCGCCGCGAGGAAGTCGCCTGGCGGGCCGGAAAGCTGCCACGTCCCCGGATCGAGCGTGAATACCAGGTTCCCGTCCGCGCCCGTCGTCCCGGCGACGTTCGCGCCGCCCGTGGTCTCGATCGCGTCGAAGTACACGCCTGCCGCCAGCATGTCGTGGCACGCGTTGAACCAGTCACCATCCGCCGGGATCGCATCGCACATCCGCGCGTGGACCTCGATCGTCCCCGCACCCGCGCCCTGGTCCGTCGGCACCACGTAGTAGTCGCAGATCACCGTCGTGCCGTGGCCGATGACCACCGGCTGGGCCACTTCCGCCGTCCCGGCGCCCGTCGAGCAATAGATGAATGTCGCGTCAAGGAAGTCACCCGGAGGGCCGGAGAGCGACCACGTACCCGCCGGCACGTTGAGGACGACGTTGCCGTCCGCGCCCGTCGTGCCGGAGACGACCTCGGCGGTGTCGACGTTGGTGGCCTCGTAGAGCACGCCCACGGCGAGGTCATCGTGACAGTACGTGAACCAGTCGCCGTCGGGCGGCACCTGATCGCAGATCCGGCCATGGATCTCGATCGTGCCGGACGCCTGGGCCGCCGCGTCCATCGCCGCGAACCCGTGTGCGCCCGCCATCGCGAGCATCATGACCAGGACGAGAAGACCCCTCGGAGAGCGTCGCATGGCACGGCTCCTTTCACGGAGCGAGAAGAGCAAACGACCAATCAGGGACCCCGCGACGCGCGTGGTTCGCGCCACCTGTGACGTCGCACGAACCGGGCCATTCGCCGGTCTATGTCAACAACGATTTGGAAAGGGAAGGCGTTTCATTTCCTGGAAGGAAACAAGCACTCAGGACCAGCCGCGCTCCTCCAGGACGGTCATGATCCGGTCACGCAAGGGACGCACCTGATTCTGAACGGAGTCCAAGATAGTACCGTGGCGCACGGAATCGCCCGGAGGCCCGGGTTCTGCGATAAACTCAGGCGATATGAGTGAGCACGACCCGACATCACCTTCCGACAAACCTTCCACACCCAACGGCGATGATCCACGCCCCGACGGGAACGGGAGAAACGGCTTCCATCCCATTGACGCCGCGCGCGAGCGGCTGGGCGACTTTTCCCTCGGCGTCGACGCCGTCGGGCGCATCTTTCGCACACCCACCGGCAAGATCTCGTGGCGGAGGAACCTCTACGCCATCTGGATCGCGCAGCTGCTGGCCATCATGGGCTTCAGCATGCGCACCCCCTTCCTCCCCATGTTCTTCGGCGAGATCGGCGTGGACACCACCGAGGGACAGGCGCTCTGGACCGGCATCATCCTCTCCGTCGGCGCCGGCATGATGGCGCTGGCGTCTCCGTTCTGGGGCGCGATGGCCGACCGCAAGGGCCGCAAACCGATGCTCCTGCGGTCGCAGTACGGGGCATTCGTCACGATCGGTCTCACCGTCTTCGTCACCGCCCCGTGGCAGATGCTCGGGCTCCGCATGATCGAAGGCGTGCTGGCCGGAACCGTCACCGCCGCGACGGCCCTCGTCGCCTCCACCATTCCCCGGGAGCGCCTCGGATACGGTCTCGGGCTCGTCCAGACCGCGGTCTTCTCCGGCTCGGCCCTCGGCCCGCTGATCGGCGGCCTGCTCGCCGACACCTTCGGCTACCGGCAAACATTCGGCATCGCCTCGCTGATGGTCCTCACGGCCGGCTTCATCACCCTCTTCGTCGTGCAGGAGCGCTTCACGCCCGCCGAATCCGCAAAGACGCCCGAGGAGAAGGAAGCATCGAGCTGGCGGGTCATCCTCGGACCGGCCCTGCTGGCGCTTGCCCTCAGCATGCTGCTCATCCGCTTCGCGTCCTCGGCGGTCCAACCCATCACGCCTCTCTTCGTCGAAGAATTGGCCCATACCACCGGCAGCACCTCGACGCTCGCCGGCCTCACCCTCGGCATCCTCGGCGTGACCAGCGCGATCTCCTCGGTTGTCCTCGGGCGCGTCGGCGACCGTAAGGGCCACTACATCGTCCTGCTCCTCTGCTCCCTCGGCTCGGCCATCGTCTACTTCCCCATGGCCCTGTCCCAGCACCCGTGGCAGCTGATCGTGCTGCAGGCCATCTTCGGCGTCTTCGCCGGCGGGATGATGCCCTCCGCCAACGCGCTGATCGCGAACATCAGCGACGAGCGGTTCCGGGGTACGGTCTTCGGCCTGACGAACACCTTCGCGTCCGTGGGCGGGTTCCTCGGCCCGCTGGCAGGCTCGACGCTGGCCGCCGCTTTCGGGCTGCGGACCACGTTCGTGGCAACGGGCCTCGTCCTGATCATCATGGCGGCCGGACTGTGGCTGGCGAACCAGCGCCGGCCGATGGAGCCTGGAAAACCTGAGCCGGCATGATCGCACACGGCGCAAACCGTGTCCGGACCGCGCGATCTCAACCGTCTGGACGCCAATACTTTTCTTACTTTTTCCTGCGTATGCATACGGTTGAATAATATTCGCCTTTCGGGTAAAATAGAGTCAGTGAAATAGAGCGTTCGCAGGTATGGTCTTGCATCGACAGGGACCGCTGCAAAGGCACGTCCCGCAGCGAGATCATGACCTGCTTCGGCAATTGGCTGAGGGCAGAACCTCGACTATCCATACAAGGAGCACCGCACCACACAGGACCGTGCCGTCGACAACCTCCCACTCCATGCCAGAAAGGAGATGTCATCTTGACCAAATCTGAGCAGCTGCGACTCCAGGCCGGAATTCGCCTCCTTGCTGACCGCAAGGGCGTCCCGGTCTCCGAATTCGAGGGCGTGCCGCTGGAGAAGATCGAGAAAGATATCCGGGCCGCCCGCGTCACCACGTGGGACATCGCCCGCCAGGTCGCTATCGCACGACATCTCCAAAACCTCTATGACCGCTTCGAGCTCCCCAAGACCATGTCGATCAGTGAAGCGGTCGATCTCGGGCTACTGACCCGCGAGGATGCGCTTTCCGTCTACTCGGTGAGCCAGGAAGAGATCGCGGAGATCATCCGCGAGAACCAGTGGGCCGCCGCCTGAGGCACCCCCCTCGTCAGCACGGGAAACGCCCCGATCCGGTTCGCCGGGTCGGGGCGTTGTTGTTTCCATCGCCCTGTCTTCGGGTAAGGTGAAACGAAAACAAGGTCCTACCCCGACGGAGTCATCCTCATGTCCTGCTGCAGCCCGTCACGCGAACCGGATACCAACCAGCGTCCAGTCTCCACCCGCCCGCCCCTCGCCGCCCGACCGCCGCGCGGCATGGTGCAGATCCCTGGCGGGACGTTCCGGATGGGCAATCCTCGTGACGACGGCTACATCGCCGACGGCGAAGGCCCGGTGCACGAGGTCACGCTGGACCCCTTCTGGATGGACGCCACGGCGGTGACAAACGCGCGCTTCGAGGAATTCGTCGAGGCGACAGGCTACCGCACCGAGGCCGAAACCTTCGGCTGGTCCTTCGTGTTCTGGCAGTTCCTGCCGCCAGCCCTCCAACGCAACCCCTCCCCGGCCGGCACGCCCTGGTGGAAGCAGGTCTTCGGCGCCGACTGGCGACACCCGGAGGGTCCGGAAAGCACCATCCGCAACCGCATGGACCACCCGGCCATCCACATCAGCTGGAACGACGCCCAGGCGTTCTGCGCGTGGGCCGGCGTCCGACTCCCGACCGAGGCGGAATGGGAGTTCGCCGCGAGAGGCGGCCGCGAAGGCGACCCGTTCCCCTGGGGAAATGACCTCGTGCCGAACGGCAAGCACCGGATGAACGTCTGGCAGGGCCAGTTCCCAGGCCGCAACACGAAGGCGGACGGCCATGTCGGCACCGCCCCCGCGACCGCCTACAAACCCAACGCCTACGGTCTGTTCAACATGACCGGCAACGTCTGGGAATGGTGCAGCGACTGGTTCTCGCCGGCAGCCTACACGCGGGGCGACATCGCGAACCCGACCGGCCCGCACAACGGGACGTCCCGCGTCATGCGCGGCGGATCCTACCTCTGCCATGCGTCCTACTGCAATCGTTACCGGGTCGACGGCCGATCGTCCAACACGCCGGACTCCTCCACCGGCAACCTCGGCTTCCGGACAGTGTGGAGCGAGCCGACCTGAGGCAGGGGCGCGACAAGGGCACCGTCAGGGCAATGCAGCGCCGATGGCACATGCATGCCATGAGCCGAAGGCTTCAAACGTCTTCACTATCCTCTGTCTCGCCTTCCAGAATCCTCAGGAAGTCATTTGGATGAATTATCCGAAAAAGATACGGATGAGAGATCGCCAGCAGCTCCTTGTCGCCGGTCACGAGATAGTCCGCGTCTCCTTTGAGGGCCGTTTCGAGGATGCGATCGTCATGCCGGTGCGTCGCGATACCGGACACTGATCCATCGAGATGAACAGTATGCGCGAGGATCTCCAGATCGATCAGTAGCTCGTCGGCCCGGATCTGCATTGCCGCATCCTGGAAATAGGGCTTTCCCAGCGCGTTTCGGATTTCCTCAAGAATCGCAGGGGAAATGACGGTATCGAAGGCACCCGCGTACCACCTTCGCAAGATGGTCGGCGGAGCGCTTGTCCCGAAAAGAAGCGTAGCGATCCCGGAGACATACACATTTGCATCGAGGACGACCCGAAGCGTCACGGCTGCTGGCGCTTGAACTCAGCCCGGATCGCCTCCAGCTCGCGCTCGATCTCCTCCTCGGGGACATCGCGAAACGCCTCACTGAATTTGGCCGCATTGCGGTAGAACCGTTCACGGGCTTCGCGCTTCTCGTCCTCGGACGCCCGCAGGCGTTCATACTCCTCGACCGGGATGATCACCGCTGCGGGAAGTCCGCTCTTCTCGACGATGATGCGCTCCCCGTCCCGTGAAACGCGGTTCACGACGCTGCTGAACTGCTGCTTGGTGTCCGTCAGCTTCATGACTTTTTCAACCGGTCGCTGCTGTGCTGGCATGGTGTCGCTCCTTGTACGCCTTCCCAGCATAGCATCGCGCTGTCCAGAACTGGACAGAGTTGGACTGCCAGGCATGGGACCGCGACCGGGCTGAACGGAATTCAGACCGCGTGCACCCTGGTCACCCGACCAGCGTCACCAACCCGACGCCCAGCAGGATCGCCAACCCCAGGCTCCGCGTCCGCATCACCACCCCCGCGACCACGACCGACGCGAAGATCCCGACCACCCCGGTGGCGACCACCGCCGGCAGGACAATCGAGACCATCGTGATCCCCGGCAGCACGTCCAGCATCCGCCCGATGCGCCGGGAGTCCGGCAGCCGCCCGGCAATGATGAACCCGGCAATCCGCGTCAGGAAAAGGACGGCCGCCATCGAGACGACCAAAAACCATTGCTCACCGGTCAGCATCGTCGTCTCCCGTCACCAACGCCACAGCGAGCCCGGCCCCGATCCCGATGAACACGTACCAGGAACCGCCGAAGAGTTCGTGCGCCCCGATCGCGGCAATGGCAGCCACGATCCATGGCAGCACATCCTGCCGTCGCACCTTCATCTCCGCCAGGATGCCGACCAGCGCGGCGGTGGAGGCAAAATACAGGCCGTCGATGCTTCCGGCAAGCCACCCACCGGCTAATGCGCCAAGCGCGGACCCCGCCACCCACGACACCACCATGCCGATATTGAGGCCGAAGAAATACCCGATGTCGCGGCGCTTCTCCCGCATCTCGTTGATCGTCATCGCCCAGCTCTGGTCGCTGAGGTAGTGGATCCCCGGCAGGAACAGCCAGCGCGGCGTCGACCGGAACCACCCGGACATCGTCATGCCCATCAGGATGTACCGCAGGCTCACCAGGAAGGTGCTGACGAGAATGGCGACGATCCCGGCATCCCGCTGCACCATGTCCATCGCGACCATCTGCGCCGAGCCGGAATAGACGACCAGCGACATGATCGTCGCCCCGATCGTCCCGAACCCCGCCTCGATCGCGATAACGCCGAACGAGATGCCCCAGACCAGCGGCCCGAGCGCCACAGCAACGCTGGCCCGCAGCCCCCGCCGCACGCCGTCCCCGGTCAGGGTGATGGCTCGCGAACGCCGGACATCGTGCTCCGGAACGGTTTCGAGTGAAGGAACTGCCGCGGAAACATCGTCCGCGGTCCGGGAACCAGCCATGGGTTCTTCCCCGATACTCGGCAGCGCCGAAATTCGTTACCACCTATCGTGGTACAGTGGTAACCACACAGGCGCATCGTAGCGACGCGATCGTTACCTGTCAACAATGTTTGGTGGTGACAACATGACAGCCTACGAATCGGCATTCACGCGGCCACCGGCGCCCCCTCCGCTGGATTTCGTCCAGGCCTTTCTCAACTCCGCGGACCTCGAAGATGGCGATGAGGCCTTCGCCACCCCCGATTCCCTCTCGGCATGGGTCGCGCGGCACATACCCGATGCCGCCACGTCCTTCACCAGGGCCGACTGCGCCCGCGCAATCGCGCTCCGGGAGATGCTGCGCGACCTCGTCGAAACCGGCCACGCCTCCCTCGCCCTGCAAGAAGCGCTCGACGCTATCCCCCTCAAACTGCGCATCGCCACCGGCGAGCCGGAGCTGGTGACCGATCGGGAAGGAATTGACGCGATCTTCGCACGGGTGATGGTCGCCGTCCACCACGCGAAGATCGACGGGCACTGGAGCCGTTTGAAGATCTGCCGCAACGATGTTTGCCGCTGGGCGTTCTACGACGCCTCGAAGAACCACTCCGGCGTCTGGTGCAGCATGGCCACCTGCGGCAGCAAGGCCAAGGCGCGGGCCTACCGGACGCGAACCCGACGAAAGGCAACCTCATGATCGCAAGGATCTGGCGCGGAGCCGTCCGTCCCGGCGACGGCGACGCCTATGTCGCCTACATCGAGCGAACCGGGATCCGGGAATACCGCGAGACACCGGGCAACATCGGCGCGCACATGCTGCGGCGCGACCTCCCCGACCGGACGGAGGTCATCACCTTGAGCTTCTGGGAGTCGATGGATGCGATCCGCGCCTTCGCGGGCGACGATCCGGAGGTGGCGGTCTATTACCCGGAGGACGACCGGTACCTGATCGAGCGCCCCGCCAATGTCGAGCACTACGAGGTTCCGGTGTCATTCCCGCCGCTGGCTACCCCTCCGGCGTCGCGGCCTCCGGCGTCACAGGAGCGATCGTGAACGAATCGACCATCCCCCGCTCGAAATGCGTGGCGCGAATATCCGGGTCGTAGACAAGGCACAGCACCAGATAGGAGCCAGGCGCGAGGTCCAGCTCCGTCCAGGCCGTCTCGCCCGGCGACAGCCACCCCATGCCGCCGATGGTCACGGGAGGCGTCAAACCCTCCGGCGGCGTGCCCTCCCCGTCCAGCCCCATCGCGGCCACCATCTCATCGGTGGTCATGACGTCCGGCGACCAGGCGAGCACGATCTCGTGCGTCTCGTTCCCCGTATTGGTGATCGCCCAAACTTGCCGGCCCGGTTCGATGCGGAGCGGGAAGCTGAAGCTGTGGTCGAAGACGCGCGCCTCGACATCCGCCGTTGGCATCTGCTGGGCGGGCGGAATCGAGCTCGCCCCGGTGACCTCGAACGAGATGACGTCGTTGGCAACGAGCACATAATCTCCGGCGACGAGATCGATCACGGCGTACGACGTGCGCCCGGAGGGCGTCTCGCCGACGAATCCGGGATAGGTCGCATCAAGGAGCCACGCTGGCGGACCGTTGACCCCGGACTGGAGATCGCCCAGCGCGCGCTCGACGCCGATATCGGCAGGCAAGCGAAGCAACAGCGGGTGAAGCGTTCGGTCGGTCGCGTTGTCGAACCGAATGAGGGTACGCGCTGACCGCAGGTTGCTCGGGATTTCCAGTTCGCCATTCTCCGCCCGGATCACTACTTCAGGCATCCCGGGCATGGCGAGCAGTGAATCGGTGTCAGCCGCCTCCTGCGCCAGGGCAGGGAGCGCCGCCACCACCGAGAGGAAGAGAAGTAGGAGGACTCGAAGTGCGGGTCGCATGGCGCAAACAATGCCTCCCAAACGCGCATGGTGGCTGCCAGCGCATGATGCCAATCTCCAGCGACCCCTGGCACCAACATTATGTTAACGAATCGTGCGCGTCAAGCCATCACCTGGGCCCTTGCGTCTCCGGGCGAACGCCCCCCTACCGACCCCCGGCGAGCGCCGTCTCCATCGCCATATCCCTCCCGCCGTCAGCGAATACCGGCGTCTCGAGATCGACCGGGATACCGTGATTCTCGACGCAGACACCCTCGCGATCGAACGTCAAGGCGGTGCTGATGGTGATCGTCATCTCGGGGAGGATGCGAATAGTGCGGGGACGACCACTACCGCCTCCCGACCGCTGCCCGACGACGGTGACATGCGGCAATCCCTGCAGGCCAAGCAGGAAATCCTCGCTGGCCGAATACGTCATCGGGTCGGTCAGCACCACGAGGTCGCCGTCCCACCGCACGCGATCGACAACTGGCTCGTCCCACAGCTCGACCGCATCCGCCAGCGTGCCATCGCCCCGCGTGAAGCGAATCGTCCCGAGCAACGTCCGCTCGCGCAGGAAGCGCCGCCGCGTCTCGGTCGCCAGCATCAGGTTGCCCCCGGTGTTGCCGCGCAGGTCGAGGATGAGCTGCTCGACGCCGCGAAGCCCGGTCAGTGCCTCATCCAGCGCGTCCTCGAACCCGATGCCCGTAAACCAGTTCACCAGCCGCATATAGCCGGTTCCCGCATCGACCTGATGCCATGAAAACACCGATCCCAGCGTCGGGGCCACCGGCCGCTCCGTCCACGTCACCATGTCCCCGCGAGGCGACGTCGCCCGGAAATCCCGGCTGTCGACGCCGTTGAGGGCAATCGCCCTGCGGCCCGCCGTCAGCCCCCTCGCGTGCGCAGGCGCGCCGTTTCGCGCGATCCATCCGGCAGGATCCTCGATCTCCAGTGCCCAGCCAGGACGAACGCCGGCCTCCCAGGCGGGACTCCCCTCCGGGACGCGGCGCACCGTCACCCCGCGCGCCGTCAGCTCGACAGCGTACGGCGGGTTGTAGACACTCACGGGCCGCCGGATCGCGGTATGCGCGTCCTCCAGCTCGGCGATCCAGCGCTCGAAGTCCTCGAAGGTCATGTCCTCGCGAACATGCCGCTCGCAGATCCCGTCCCAGTCGAGGCCCCGGATGCCGAAGCCGGGAAACGTGCCCGCGACCTCCTTCCGGATACGCTCGGCGGCATCGGTCGTGGACACCTCCGGCGCGTCGGTCACCCGGTCCACCCCGAGCGAGACCAGCGAATGCACCTGGTTGAACGTCGTCATCAGGCCGTCGGCGTCCTTCGCGTAGGACGTCAGGGTCAGCCCCTCCGGGTCCCACACAAGCATGTTGTCGTCCCGTTCCGGTTCGAGACGGATCAGCCAGCGCGGCCCGTGGCCGGGATCGTCATCCACGAAGGCGACAGGGATGCCGAACAGCGCCTCGTACTCCGCCTTCTCGGCACGAAGGAGGGGCAGCGACGGCGCGACCTCTGGCATCGACTCCGGAAAGACGAGCTGCATCGCGGGATATCGGTGAAGCCGGTTGAACGTCATGCGAGGACTTTCACGAAGCGGTTCACACCGCTGGATCGGGACATGGCGAATCGGCCCTGAGGCCACTCCACGATGGTACATCCGGCACATGGTTCCCGGTGGCGCGGATGGAGCATGACGTCAGGGTTCGAGCAGATGTTGGGCCGGCCGATCGATGAGATCACCGCGCATCCTACGACTGGCTGGCAAACCGCGTCAGGGCGTGAGCGGTTCGTCGCGATGCGGATTCCGCCAGAAATCCTCGGGCAGGTAGCCCAGTTGGATGCGCAAGCCGAGACCATCGGACACCCAGTCCGCGGAGACGACCTTGCCGTCCCGCACCGTGAAGAAGCCGGATTCGAGGAAGCGCATCTCCCGCCCGGTCGGCTCCATGCCGCCGAATACGCCCAGGTGCGTCCCGGTATGCTCGAATAGCACGGCGACCTGATCGCCACTGGCGACGAGATGGATGATGCGAACAGCGTGGTCCGGGAACCCGGCCCGGAATCGGCGCATGTTACGACGAACGAAATCCCGCCCGCCCTCCTGGCCATCCGGACGGTAGTGTTCGTCGACGACCGCATCGACGAGATCGATGTTGCCGGTGCCCCACATCTCCTCAACGAAAACGCGAACCACCGACTCCGCCGTCATCATGGCGTCCTCCTCGCGCGAACAGGATGTGCATGGACCCTGTTCGCATCGTAGCAGGGAGGGATCATGCTACACCGGGTCGCGGATTCCGCCATCCGCATGGGTAAGATGATACCCGGGCCCCGCGACATTCCCGAACGCATCAGGACACCGCACCATGGACGACGCTGATGCCCTGCAATGGCTATCGACGGACGATCTCACCCAGGCCGTTCAGCGATTGCTCGCTGACGACCGTGCCCGGATCACATCGTGGACGCGCGACCCGCTCGTCGGCAGCGGCGAGGCCATCGGCGTCTGGCGACTCCGGGGCGAGGCGATCGCAAACGGCACCACCGAAGCATGGTCCATCGTCCTCAAGGGATGGTCCCTGCCGGAGACGGACGCCGCGCCGACCTCGTTCAACTGGCCGAACCGCGAGGTCGAGCTCTACAGCTCCGGCCTGCTCGCCGACCTTCCCGGCGGCATCCGAGCCCCGGCGTGGTACGGCACGCTGCAACGCGACGACGGCACCACCTGGACCTGGCTGGAGGACATCACCGGCCACGCCCGGCACCCCGCAACGCCGGACGACTACGCGCTCGTGGCCTGGCGTCTCGGGCAGTTCAACGGCGCCTACCTCAACGACACGCCCCTGCCAGAGCACCCCGCCCTGAGCAACGAGTGGCTCCGCCAATGGGTCGAGGCCGCCGGACCGACGCTGGAGCGCATCGCGCGAAAGGCGGACCATCCTGATGTCCGCAACATCTACCGTCCCGAGGTGTTCGACGGCTATGCCCGCCTCTGGGATACCCGCGAGACGTCCTTCGCCGTGCTGGACCGTCTTCCCCGCACCTTCGCGCATCTCGATGCCTTTCGCCGGAATATTTTCCTGAGACGAACGCCGGACGGCGACGACGATATCGTGCTGATCGACTGGTCCTTCGCCGGCATCGCCGCGATCGGCGAGGACCTCGCCCCGCTGCTCGCCGCCGGTCCGTGGTTCATGGACGTGACGGTCGACGACGCCATCGCCATGCGAACCCCGATCCTCGCGCACTACCTCGACGGCCTGCGGGACATGGGCTGGGACGGGGACCCGGAAGAGGTCCGCGCCGGCTACGAGGCCGCGGTGGTGCTCCGCTACGGGCTCGGCGTGATCCGCCTCGGTCTCGCCATCGTCCTCGACGAATGGCCCCACGCCGATGTCGAAGCCGCCACGGGCCACCCTATCGCCGACTACTTCGACCGGATGAACGCCATCAACCGCTGGATGCTCGGCCACTCCACCTGACCACCTCTACTCCTGTACGGGACGACGTGAGGCGGTCGCGAACTTCATCCTGTACGAGACGACGTGCGGCGACCCAAGACCACTGGCCCCGCACAACCGCACCGCAATGTCGTCCCTCGGGGCCCGCCTCGAGCGTGTCGGATGGGTCGTCCCTTCCCCGCCACCCACCTCTCGCATCCCGTAGGGGCGGACCCCGTGTCCGCCCACCCCGCGCACAAAGCCCCCGTCATCCTGAGCGAATGCAAGGGCTCGCTGCCGCTTCTCGCCCGACGGGCTCGGCCGGAGGACCCCGCAGCTGCGAGCGACGCGAAGCGATGCAGCCGGCAGCTCCTTTCGCCATCATCGCAAGCCCCCGTACGGGACGACTTGCGGCGGCTGCACACCCCTGGATCCACACACATGCGTCGCAATGTCGTCCCTCGGAGCCCGGCCCCGCTCGCGCCGAAATAGCCGCCAGCAACCCAAGGGGTCAAGACGCCAAGTTTCCATGTATATGAAGAAACTTGGCGTCTTGACCTCTTGACTACCCAGCCCGCTCCCGCCCGAAGCCTCAATCGTTCAACTTGCTCAGGTTCCCCCATACCCGCACAACCTGAACAACTTGAAAAGTTAGGTCCTAAACTTTACCCATCCCCAAAAGAGCATGATCATGATCACCTCGACCGGCACCGTCCCCGAGCCCCAGCCCCTTGCAGCGGTACAGTGATATCCCTGTACCCCACCACGCCCCAATACAGTGCTATCCCGCATGGAACCCGCCCTCCGTTCCGTCACCATAGACACGGGACAACCAACCACGCATCTCGGCCGATGGAATCGGGCCCGCCATCCAGCCGACCTGCGCCTCACGCTCGTCATGTTGATGCAAGGAGCACATCATGTCCGAACCACGCATGCTTTCCCGCCGCCTCGCCCTCGCCGGCCTTGGCGCCGGCTCGCTCGGGGTCGTCATGGGAGCGCAGGCCGCGGCACGTCCAAATCTCGAGACCGGTGGCTCCGGCGGCATCGGAACCATCAGCGATACACCGGCATCGTCGACACCCTCCTACGCCGGGCACCCGCTCGTCGGGATGTGGCTGACCATGATGGCCCTGCCCTCCCATCCCGACGACGTCCTCGCCGTGCCAGCGTTCTTCGGCGCTGACGGCTCGGCCCTCCTGATCTTCCCCTGCACCGAGGCGAACGACGTTGGGGTCCAGGTAAAAGGCGCCGCAATCGGTACCTGGGCGCCCCTCGACAGCCGCTACGCCCACTTCACCACCGTCCAGGCGCTTTCCGACATGGAAGGCTTCTATCACGGCACCGTCACGTTCGACGGCTACCCCCGCGTCAACGACGACAACGAGACGTTCGACGTCGACAGTCAGTTCGACCTCTTCACCGTTCGCGACCAGCTGAACAAGATCATCAGCAGTCGCAGCGGACCGAACACGAACCCGATGCGCGCCTACCGCATGCATCCCGGGCATGTGGGGTTCCCACCCACGCAGAAAGAAGCGCAACTGGAGATCGCGGAGGTTGCCCCGGTCCACCCCGGTGACCCCCGTCTCATCGACCCGCTCTAAGTAGGAAACAACGCTCCCTCGCGGCCGACGGAAGGAGACACGCGCCATGACTCACTGGAAGCGATCGCTCATTCCCCTCGTCGCCATCATCGTGCTGGCTTCGCCCCTCGCGAGCCAGGAAGCCCGGGACCCGGATGTGGAGTCGTCGTGCATCATGGAGAGCTACGAGCGCGCCCAGCTTCAGTCCTTGGGTCAGGTATGGACCGAGCCCGTGGACAGCGAATGCGACGCGCTCCTGTGTGCCATGGAAACGTACCAACGGGCACGTCTCCAGGCGGACGGCCAATCATGGATCAGCCCCGCCGACGCAACGGGCACAGCGACATGCGCCGTTGAGATGGCATCCACCGACTAGCCGATGCCTGCAATCCGCCAAGGTCGAAGCGGCCAGGCTGCCCCTGCGGGCAGCCTGGCCTTCCTGTCACCCGAAAACATGACCACGCATCTACCTCGTAACACTCTCATCCACAGTCCGCGACCTCCCGATTACCAGGGCGATCCCGAAACGTCAGACAGGCATCCCGTACCGGGATGCCTGTCTGACGTTGGTGAGCCTATACGTCGTCCGGCCCGTAGAGAATCGATGCGTAATCTTCCCGGGAGAGGTACCTGACCCCGATCGTCGCCTCGCCCTGCATATCCGCCTTCAGCAACCGGTGGACCCCATCGAGGACGATCGATCGCCCCTGGAACCACATGGCATGGATGGGCCAGGAGAGATCCGCCTCCATCGTCCGGCAGTACTGCGCCTCGAACCGCTCCGGATTTGCCCGAACCTCGTTGGGCGTTACCTTGAACGGCTCACCGTCCACAGCCCACAGCGGCACATCGAAGAGCCAGGCAAGATCGCTGACCGCCATGCGTTGCACTGGCAAATCCAACGCATGCAGCCACGCCATGTTCCAGAGTTCAGGGGTGACCGCTGCCCGGACAGAGTCCGGCATGATCGTCAGGAGTCGCTCCCATTCGGCACGGAGACCTGGCGGAGCCGGGGGGCGTTGACGGTTCGCTGGCATCCCGCTCCCTACCCGTCCGTCCCGGTCCCATCCTCGTGCGCGGCCAGCCACGTCTGGGTGCGGACGACGCGGATCGCGCAGTCGAACCCGACGATGTGCATCGTCGCCGTCTCGATCGCGTCACGGAACCGGGCGGCACGGCGTTCGGCGAGCGCATGCGGCACGCCGACGATCAGGGCGTCGTCCTCGTCCCGGCCGAGCAGCACCGAGTCTCGGAGCCACGCATCGACCTCCGGCCGCGGGATCGCCCCGGACGCCCGCAGATCGTCGATGACCATCATCCACACCTGCGTGCTGGTCATCCCGCACTCACGCACCGTGAAGACCGGCACGCGCGCCGGCTCGCGATGTGTTGAAGCTCGCCGTACAGTCGCCCCTTGTGGGCGACTCACAGCGGCTGGCCGACTCTCACGGGAGCCGGCCGTGTCCCGCTCGGCGGGAACACCCGCCCGCTCGGGATCGCGGTCATCAGGCGCCGAAACCTGCACCCGCACCGGGCGACGGAGGACGACGCCAACCTTGCGCTGGATCACGTCCAGCCAGTCACCCGCGATCGCGTCCGCGAGCTCGACGCTCGTCGCCGAGAGGAAGACAACGCCGGACGCATATCCGGTAATCGACGCGCCCGCGCGAAGCTGGCCAATCGCTACGGCGGAGAGCGAGCCCCGCATCAATGAGCAGGCGGCATCCCAAACCTCGGCCGGCTCACGATCCACCGGAAGCTGTGACTCGCCACCTCTCCCCCGGTCAAAGCTGTGACTAGCACCCGCCGCCCCTGTCACAGGGCTTGTCACAGGCCGTGACGACCCGGCACCGGACTGTGCTTCACGGGCATACATCTCGGGCACTCCGTCCCGTTCCCAGCGGGTCAGGATCTCGCGGATTCGCTTCGGCGCGACGAACGCGCTCCCCGACGCAACCGCCTCGTCGATCGCGTTGCCGACCAATTCCCAGGAAGAATTTCCGGAAACAACCGCCAGTTCCGCGAAGCGCTCGGCGATCCGTTCGAGCTGGCGCCGGGCGGCCGTTGTCGACACCCGGCCATTCGCCTCATCGAAGAGACGGACTGTCATATCGCGATCGCGCTGCTCATCGGGCGCGGCCCCGGGACCGAACCCGCGATCGACGATCTCCATTGATTCATTCGAATCACCAGTCGTGGTGGTTGTTAATTCTTGGTAATACGTAGTGCTGCCGGGATCAACAGAGGTTGGCCGACCATTGTTGGCGGGTGCATCAGTGCTCGCCGGTTTTTCGTCCGAACCATTGTTGGTGGATGCAACATCGGTCGCCAAACCATTGTTGCTGTTTGCAGCAGAGGTCTCGGGAGCGCTGTCACTGTCATTGGTGTCGCCACCTGCACTGTCGATACTGCTGTCAGGTGCTGTCGCCTCTTCTGTCGCCGTGTCACCGCTCTCGGGCAAAGAAAAATCGCCGGAAACCTCCGTGGTGGTGGCCCTCCGGGAGGCATGCCCTGCCTTCGTGCGCTCGGACGCTCGCTTCTCGTCCTTCGCGGTACGGGCAGCGAGTTTCTGCCAGGTGGGGTCGTCGGCCATCTCCTCGAGGATGCTGTGCCAGACGTTGTCACGGTCGATCGGCGCGAACCGTGACGAGAAGATGCGGCGCACGTAGCGGTAGACCGCGCGGTCCTTGTTCGCCAGCTCGACGACCTTGCGGACACCTTCGACTGTCAGGTTGAAGTCGTCGCCGTGATCCTTCACCCGGTAGAGGTTGTGCGGCACCTTCCACCGCCGGCCCTTCGCGTCGGTGCGGTTCACCATCTGCTTCTTGATCTCGATGAGATCGAGGGCCACCAGGATCTTGTTAATGGTAATCAGCTCGTTCCGGTCCTCGCCGTAGAAGTCCGCCTCGCTCTGCTGCGAGGGGAAGGCGAAGCCGCGATTGGGTGATTCCTCGCGCCGGTCCGTCCAGACCGTGTAGGAGTTGAGGAGCCCGACACCCTTCAGGCCGATGATCGGCGCGAACTGGGTGACGATGCTGTTCCAGTGCCAGAACCATCCGCGCCGTCGCGTATCGACGCCGGATCGACTGCTGCCCGCCGAGGCCGACGCATCGCCGACGATCCCGGTCGGCTCGTTCCCGCTCGAGGGCATGCCGGCGCCCCGGATGGCCGATGGCTCATCCAGCCGGGGGGCAGGTATGTTCCGCTCGTCGCGGTTGTCCGGCCGTCGCCGTGTCACGGGCGCACACCGGGTCCGTCGATGTGCCGTAATGGCACGACGGGGTCTTGACACACCGATCGGGGTGTGACTAGAATCGAGTCAAGGTCGCTTGGGTACACGTAACCCTCCCTTGGCGGGGATCACAACTGCGGCCGGGTTCGGAACAGTGATCAGGCGGTTTGGCGATTGTCCGATCAGGTTCCGGGAACTACATCAGATGACTTCCCTGAAAAGGTCCGGTGTTGGCGCACCGGTCTTTTTCGTTAACGGGTCTCATCATCCGGCCTTCGTCCTCATGTGCATCGCCGACTGGCAGGTGTGTTGGCGCACGCCCGACGGCTGACGACGCGAACGCTGGCTGGACCTCCTCTCTCATCTCACGCATACAAACATCGTCGGTTCCGGTTGGCGATCCGGCACCGATCAGACGGGTCGCTCGACAACCCGCGTGATCGACTCCCGATCCTCCATCGCCGGTCGGCGACAGGTGTCCACCGTAAGGATACGCTGGAACCGTACCAGCCGACGTAGTGTACGTACGGTTAAATCGCTGGAAGGACCTCACGACCCCTCCATATCCCACAACGATCGCTGCATCGTCACCGGTCCTCGCTCGCCGCTGTCGGTTCCAGGCAGCAGCGGGATCTCGACCTGCACGGCCTCTCTCGCCGCCGGAGCCCCGTCCTCGATCCGCCGCGTCGCGGCCAGCACCGACGTCCGGTCCACGTCCGGCAGCCCCTGCCGGGCCGCCAGCTCCACCGCGACTTCCACCAGACGCAGCATCCTTCCGGGATTCCCTCCCGCGAGTTCTACCGCCGCGTCGATCGCGGCCTGCGCCAGGACCTGATGCCCGGTCCGCGATGCGATCACGGCACGGAGGTCGTCGTCCTCCGGCGGGCTCACGCGGGCCAGCGGCCCGAGGATCGCCTTCAGCGACCGCCGGCGCCCCACGCGATCCGCAAGATCCGGCTGCCCGGCAATGACGATCCACAGGCCGTGCTCCGCGCCGTCCCGCAGCACGTTCCGGATTAGCTCCAGACGCGACCCGGTGAAGTCGGCATCGTCGATCAGCAGCCCCGGCGCCGTCCCCGCCGGCAGGTCCGCCAGCGCGAGGCGGATGTCCCGCCGCAGGTCCATCCCGGTTCGCCCGGTTGCCGTGCCGCCGAAGGCATCGACCATCGCCCGCAGTAGCTGGGCGTCGGTGAGGTTCCCCTTGCCGGGATCGATGACGGGCGCGGACGCCGCTCCCGCGATCTCGCGCAGGAGGCGGGAGCGCCCCATCCCCGGCTCGCCGGTCAGCACCGCCAGCCGATCGTCGCGCGCCCGGTCTGCACTCACCGCGTCGACCCAACCCCGGATCTCGGCAAGCGCCGACTGCTGTCCCGGAAGGCTGACGAGCGGTCCGCTTCCCGCGAACGGATTTCGGTCGAGCCCGAGCGAGCGATATCGTCCCGTCACCGGGATCTCGACGTCCTGGATCGGCCGGGAGGAGAGGTGCACATCGCTCATGGCCGGTCCTCCCGGTGAAGGCGCTGCCGGATCTCGCGGAGGCCGATGCCCTCCTCGCGCCAGGCGATGATCTGGTCGACCACATCGCGCTCCTCCTCGTCGAAGAGGAGGTAGCCGCTCTCGGTACGGGCGGTCGCACGGACCAACCCTTCGCGCAGGTAGTAGTCCAACTGCGTCCGGCTCAACCCGGTCGCGGCGCGAAGGTCGCCGGACATGTAAAAGCGGGGGATTGGACGCTCGGTCGCCTCGTCCGTCCCGTTCGTGATAGATGTGGTCCGGTCCAGCGCGTTGTCCATGGTCTTCCCGCCCGTCTACTCTGCAACTGCATAGTGCCATCGTAGCGGGTCGGCCACCCGATGTAAATACGCCACGAAGTCACAGGTCGAATCGAGGCGGTCACACTTGCGGAAAGCCCGGACAATCTCCAGGCAGCTCCCGATGCGCGGAGCGGTGGCAGGACGTCATCGTGGTAGTCGAACCTGTCCCCGCACCTGCTGGATGGCCACATCGACCTCTTCGATCTGGCGCTGCACCTCGCCCAGCTGCATCATTCGACCGCTATCTTCGGCGTGGTCATCACGAAGACGCATCTCGTGCGTCATCTGCAGCGCTCCGGTCGATGGGTTCGAGCTGGCCATCCGCCGGACGCTGGCCGGCGCAAGCCGGTTGAGGGGCTTCTCCAGGTGTTTTCGCCGGCGCACCAAAATCGCACGATAGCGTTTCAGCTCGGACACGACGCGCCGGGCGGATGCGGCGTCGCGAAGCCCGTCACTGACGAGCTGATCGACATCGACCGGGTCAACAGGCTCATCTGTACCTTCGCGTCGGAACCAGCGGGGCCATCTCATGGGTGGACTCCTGTCACAGGGGCCGGCGCTCCGGCCGCGAATGGGGATACCTCAGGATAGCCCGAAACGAACCTCCGCCCCGCTCGTTCTTCCCTATAAGAGGAAGACGCGACACCCTCCGCGTCACCACCCTCGCGACCGCTATACTTCACCGGTGACGCCAGCCAGAGGGTTGCGTCCCGGTGACGATTCGCCACCGCTCCACATGCACGCCGGCCCGGTTCTCGATCGGGGATCGAATGCCGCAAGGTCCCGAACGCGTTCTCATGCGATACTTCGTTACACACCGTTTGGCGCAAGCGTCCGGACGGCCATGACACGATGGCGACGCCATGGGACCGTGGAGCGCCCTGAAAGGATCTGAGTAGACACTCGATGGAGCCACGACCGCAACGACCGCGACAACCCCAGGGCGGGCAACAGACCCGGCAGCCCGGCCAAGGACAGGGCGGCACGCCCCCACCACAGCACCCGCAGCAGGGAGGCGCCCCCGACTTCGACACCCAGGCCTACCCGCAGGGCTACGACCCGAGTGCCTTCGTCGCCCCGCCACGCACCGACTACGACTACAGCCCGCTCGACCTCGCGCCTCCGGGCCAGCGACGCCGACGCCAGATCATCGCCGGCGTGATCGGCGCCCTCGCCGTTATCCTCATCGGCGTCCTCGTCGTGTCCGGCTGGATGTTCCTGCGCGATGACGACGATGACGACCCGGCAGACAACGGCAACATCGCTGCCGTCGTGACCGAGTCTCCCGTCGCCACCGAGGACCCTGCCGGCGCGGCCAGCACGCCCGAGGTCGAGCCAACGGAAGAGACCGCCGCCCAGCCAACCGCACCCGTCTCGCCCACCCCGACGCCGCCCACCGAGGCGCCGGACATCGCTACCGACGAAGCGGGCCTGACCGCGCTCTTGCCGGATCCCTCCATCGCGCCCGCCGGGTTCGACGGCGGCACCGATTCCACCGCCGACTTCGACTCCGTCGTCGGGGCCATCGGCGGCAACCGCCAGGCCGAGCAGAACCTCACCGACTGGGGCTGGACGGCCAACGTCTCCCGCGTCTTCAACAACACCGCGCCCACCGACGGCAGCACCGACGCCCTCCTCGCGAGCCTCCACGGCTTCGCCGACGCGCCGTCCGCCGCCGCGGCCCTGACCTACTTCGCCGACTACCTCGCCACCGCCGGCCCGACCGACGTCGAAGCCCCGGCCCTCGGCGACAGCGCGCGCATGCTCTCGATGACCGACGAGTCCGGCAACGTCCAGGTCTCGCTCTACGTCCAGCAAGGACCGGTGCTCTACCGCTTCTGGGGCGTCGCCTCACCCGGCGGCGACCCGACCCAGGCCGTCATCGACTTCGCCACGCAGACGCTGGCGCCGTAGGGAGCCGACCATGTTTCGCCGCGAGAACATCACCGGCATCCTCCTTCTCGTCCTCTGCGGCGTGGTCGGTGCCGTGATGGTCCGCGCCATCGTCACCGGCGAGCGGCCCCAGGTCAGCGCGCCGGACTGGGTCACCTGGGTGCTCGGCGCCATCTTCATCGGCGGCATCGCCTACTCGCTCCTCCGCTCGTTCGCCGACCGGCGTTCCCGCGGCGGAGGACGCGCCTGGCCGGACCCGATGACCGGCGAGAAAACGCTCACCGACCGGCTCCCGAAACGCCGGCGCAACGACGACGAGGCATAGATCCGATGAGCCGCCCCACCAGGCGGCTCGACGCCACACACGAGGGCACGTTTCATGGCGGATGACGCGAAGGACCGATCGACCGAACGCTCCTCCAGTCGCTGGCGCGACCGCATCTCCGGCGGCACCAGTCGCCGGGACGACGGCGCCGGCCCATCCTCCGACCACCAGCGCCCGAAAGCCGTCTACGCCGTCCTCGCCATCGGCGTGGTCTCGCTCCTCGTCCTCCTGCTCGTGATCTACTTCTCGTCCGATCGCGACCTGCCCGACCAGCCGATCTGCACCACCGTCAGCGCCCGCGACGCCCAGCAGGCCGTCCTCGAAGGCCGCATCAGCCGCATCACCCTCGCCTACGACGACACCGCCGCCCCACCCTCCGCCGAGAACTGGGGACCGGTCCTCGCCCGCCTCGACTACACCGACGGCCAGTGCGCCAACCTGCCGCAGGGCATCATGCGCCAGGACGACATCTACACCCTGCTCGGCACCATCACCGTGTTCAACGACATCACCGAGAGCACCCAGATCGAGATCCGCTACGACCGGACCACGGCGCTCGACGCCTCGCTCTTCGCAACGCCGCCACCGCCGCCAACCCCGACGCCCGAGCCGACCCCGACCATGGAGCCCTCCCCGACGCCGGAGCCCACGCCCCAGCCAACTCCCTCCGGCCCCGTCATCGGCCCCGTCTTCACAGACACCACGCCGGACGCCTCACCCGGGGCCTGACCGCCCGGACGCCACGAAAAACCCGGCCCTCGCAGGTGCGAACGGCCGGGTCTCTCATCCAAACGTCTCCCGGGTAGCCCCGGCCCCGTGGTGGCCGGGGTTCAGCGCGTGAAAATGGCTGGCCCGCAAGGGCGATATCCGGCCACGCGTGCCCCGCCTCAGGAGTCCACGTCCCGGTCCAGCGCCTTGTCCCGCTCCGAGATCTCCGCCCCCAGCGGCTCCAGGTGCGTGAACACCGTCGTATCCGGCAGCTCCCGGTGGATGTCCAGCTCCAGGTGCTCCACCAGCTGGTGCCCCTCGCTCACGCTCCACTCCCCCGGCACCAAAACGTGCATCGACACGAACCGCCGGCGCCCCGCCTGCCGCGACCGGAACGCATGCGTCTCGATCCCGTAATCCTCGCGGTAGCGATCCAGCACCCCCTCGATGATGTCCAGGTCCGCCTGCGGCAACGCCGTATCCAGCAACCCGTGGATCGACGCATCGATCAGCCGCCCCCCAACCCACAGGATGTGCGCCGCCACCGCCAGCGCCAGGATCGGGTCCAGCCGGTTCCACCCCGTCACCCCGACCAGCGCCACGCCCGCCACCACCCCGGCCGACGTCCACACATCCGTCACCAGGTGCCGCGCATCCGCGTCCAGCGTCACCGACCGGAACTGCCGCGCCGCCCGGAACAACCGCCACGCCACCGCCCCGTTGATCGCCGACGCCACCACCGAGATCGCCAGCCCGACCCCGACCTGCTCCAGCGGCTCCGGCTCGATCAGCCGCGGCACCGCCGAGATGATGATCCCCAGCGCCGCCACGATGATCAGCGCCCCCTCCAGTCCGCTGCTGAGGTACTCCGCCTTCGTGTGCCCGTACGCATGCTCCTCGTCCGGCTCCCGCGCCGCCACGATCAGCGCGATCAGCACCGCGATCGCCGCGATCAGGTTCACCACCGACTCCAGCGTGTCCGACAGCAACCCGACCGACCCCGTCACCAGCCACGCGCTCGCCTTCAGGCCGATCGTCACCACCGCCGCGGCGATCGACAGCCACGCGAACCGGGTCAAATTGGGTTGGACGTGTTCAGGAGACGAAGCGTGCATGGGCGGGGACCTCAGGCGCCGGATCGCGCCGGCTTCACCATTGAAGCCCGCCCCCCGGCAATCGTCCGCGCATCATACGTCGTTTAGAGTCGCCTAATCAAGGCGCCCGTCGCGGATTGACAATTCCCCGGAACCGGCGACCATCAGGGCATCGATATCGGGCGTCAGGAAGGGGCAAACGGGTCACGATGAGCGAATCTCGGGTGCGGATACTGATCGCGTCGCCGCTGGAAGAGGACCACGTCCAGCGGATCCGGCAGGACGTGCCGGACGTCGAGGTCCTCTACGCGCCGGAGCTCCTCCCGCCGACCCGGTACATCGCCGACCACGACGGCGACCCCGCCTTCCAACGATCCCCGGACGACGACGCCCGCTGGTGGAGCCTCGTCCGCCAGGCCGACATCGCCTTCGACTTCCCCTGCCGCACCGGACATCCCCATCGTACATCCCCGCGCCTGCAATGGGTCCAGACCACCAGCTCCGGCGTCGGCCAGCTCGTCCGCCGCCTCGGCATCGCCCCCGGCGAGCTCCTCGTCACCACCGCCCGCGGCGTCCACGCCCGCCCCCTCACCGAGTTCGTGTTCATGGTCCTGCTCATGGCCGTCAAGGACGCCGACCGCCTCGCCTGCCTCCAACGCGAGCGGCGATGGGAACGCTTCTGCGGCGACGAGCTCACCGGCAAGACCCTCGCCATCGTCGGCCCCGGGGAGATCGGCCGCGAGATCGCCCGCACCGCCCGCGCCTTCGGCATGCGCCCCGTCGCCCTCGCCCGCGACGCCCGGCCCGAACGGGCGGCAGAACTTGGCGTCGACCGGCTCTACGCGCGGGACGGCCTCCCGGAGATGCTCGCCCAATCCGACGCCGTCGTCGTCTGCGCTCCCCACACCCCGGAGACAGAGGACCTCTTCGACCGCGCCGCCTTCGCCGCCATGCGACCCGGCGTCGTCTTCATCAACATCGGCCGCGGACCCCTCGTGGATGAGGACGCCCTCCTCGACGCCCTCCACGACGGCACCATCCGCCTCGCCGGCCTCGACGTCGTCCGCCAGGAGCCGCTGCCGCCCACCTCACCCCTCTGGCACGCCCCCAACGTCGTCATCAACCCTCACTCCGCGAGCACCTCCGTGCACGAGAACCGCCGCATCGTGGACATCTTCATCCACAACCTCCGCTGCTTCCTGGACGGGCGGCAAGGGGAGATGCGGAACGTCCTGGATATCGGGCGGATGTACTAGCGCCGCGAGCGCCGTCGATCGGCACCTCCAACCCCCCACTCCTGAACCAACACCAGGGCCGCTCTTCGACGCCTCGGGGTGGGTTCCTGCACCGCGAGACAGGGAGGACATTGCGGCCATTTCGTGCCGGGAAACGGGTTTGAGGCGGCCGCAAGTCCTCCCGTACGAGCGGGAGGGCCAGATGAGGGTGGCGTTCCATCGCTTCGCGGCGCTCGCAGCTGCGGGGTTCTTCGCTGCGCTCAGAATGACGAGGGGCTTTGGACGCGGGGCGATCGGGTCGACACGGGGTCGACCCCTACTTCGCCGTCGCGTCCCACCGGAAGAAGCGGACGGCGAAGAGCATGCAGGCGGCGAAGATGGCGAGCAGGACGAGCAAGTCGGTCCAGATGGCGCCGAGGCCGTTCCCGTACAACATCGGCTGGCGCAGCGCCTCCACCGCGTACTTCAACGGCATCAGGTTGATCACCGGCTGCAGCCACCCCGGCATCGCCGCCAGCGGGAAGAACACCCCCGACAGGAACATCATCGGGAACGTGATCATGTTCGCGTAGCTCGCCGCCGTCTCCGTGTTCCGGGCAAACGCCGCGATCGCATACCCGATCGCCAGCATCGTCCCGGCTACCACCACGATCACCCCCAGGATCAGCAGCCAGTTCCCCCGCACCGTCAGGCCCCACAGCAGCCACCCGAGCCCGATCAGGATCCCGCTCGTCACGATCGACATCACCAGCGCCGCCACGATCCGCGCCAGCAGGAACTTCCACAGCGCGAACGGCGTCACCTTGATCCGCCGCAGGATCCCCTTCTCCCGGAACGAGACGAACGCCGTCGAGATCCCGATGATCCCCGTGTTCATCAGGCTGAACCCCAGCACCCCCGGGATGAACCAGTCGATGTAGCTCGCATTCAGCGTCGAGATCTCCCGCTGCTCGATGGAGATCCCCGTGCTCGCCCCCGCCACCTCCATCACCAGGCTGCGGACGGCTCCCACGGCGATCTGCCCGCTCGGCCCGCCGGCCTCCGGCGCATACATCCCCACCGGCTCCCCGGACCCCTCCGCCGGGAAGACCAGCACCACGCTGCGGTCGTCATTCTCCAGCGCCGCCAGCTCGTCCTCCGTCGTCCCGATGTGGACATCGAAGGCGTCGCTGTCCTCCATCGCCTCGATCACCGCCGCCCGGAACGGCCCGTCCTCGCCGGCGATGCCGACGGTGAACTGGTTGATGGCGTCGTTGCCGAAGACGGCGCCGAACATGACGATGAAGATGGCGGGGAAGGCGAGGTTCCAGAAGAGGGCGGCGCGGTTGCGGACGGTCATCTTGATATTGGCGAGGACCATGGCGAGAAAGGATCGCATCGAGGGCTCCGTTGAGGCAGAAATCTTTGCGTACCGCCGGACCTTGTGTCCGGCGCTTTGCGGTCAGGGCGCCGCACACAAGGTGCGGCGGTACGGGGGCTAGCTTCGTCGCCGGCGTTTCTTCTTCTCCGGCTCCTCCGCGGGCGGCGACTCGTCCTCGTTCCCCAGCGTCCGCCCCGTCAGCGCCAGGAACACGTCCTCCAGGCTCGCCCGGGTCGAGGTCAGCTCGGCGAGGGTGACATCCCGGCTCCGCGCCAAATCCAGCACCCCGACGAGCGTCGCCTGGACGTCGCTGCTCGCCGCCTTCAGCTCCGTGCGCTCCGCCTCCCGGGTAATCGAGGCGTGGGTGACGCCCGGCACGGCCCGCAGATCGGCCTCCGTGATGATGGCGCCCGCCTCCCCGTTCGGGATCGTCGCGCTCACCACGGCGTCCTGCGGCAGCGCCCGGATCAGCCCCTCCGGCGTGTCGCAGGCGATGACCTTGCCGCCGTCCATGATCGCGATCCGGTCGCAGAGGGTCTCGGCTTCTTCCATATAGTGCGTCGTCAGCACCACCGTCGTGCCCCCCTCGCGGATGGCGAGGATGGCCTCCCACAGGTTGCGCCGGGCGTGCGGGTCGAGGCCGGTCGTCGGCTCGTCGAGGAAGGTGATGGTCGGGCGGTTGACGAGGGCGAGGGCGATGCTCAGGCGCTGCTGCTGCCCGCCGGACATCTCGTCGACGCGGGCGCTCCCCTTCCCTTCCAGGTTGACCATCGCCAGCAGCTCCGTGGCGCGCGCGGCCGGGTCCTCGATCTCGTAGAAGTGCCCGAACAGCTCCAGCAGCTCCCGCGCGTTGAGGTACGGGAAGAGCGCCGTGCTCTGCAGTTGCACCCCGATGATCTTCCGCACCTCGTCGGCCTGCGCCACGGCGTCCAGCCCGGCCACGCGGATGCTCCCGGCGTCGGGCGTCCGCAGCCCCTCGATCATCTCCAGGGTCGTGGTCTTCCCGGCCCCGTTCGGCCCGAGGATGCCGAAGATCTCCCCGGTCCGCACCTCGAGGTCGATGCCGTCGACGGCGGCGACGCCCTTGTAGCGCTTGACGAGCCCGGCGATCTCGATGATCGGGGCCGTGCGGCCGGGTTGCTGCGGTGTGGATGGGGATGTAGATGTGGATGGGGAGTGCTGGGCCATGGTGTCCTCGTGCCGAAGCGACTGGTCGTTTTCGGAGAGAATCATACGCGAGAGCGGTCCCCGCCTCGCCGCCGATGGTGCAGCACGGAACAACCCGCCGCCCCGGAGTGGGACGACGGGCTGGGGAAGTGGGAAGGGAGTTGGCGAAGGCGCGGGGTCAGAGGAACAGGAGGCGTCGCACCTTCGGGTTGCGCTGCGCCAGGCCGATCCAGGTGAGGGCCGCCAGCGCGGCGGGAAAGAGGAACCAGGGATCCTCCAGCCGCACCTGCGTCGCGATCGCGCCGCCGAGGTAACCGGTCAGCAGGATGGCGCCGATGAACGCGGTGCGCGGCAGGGCGTAGAGGACCGTGCTGACCAGCAGCGCGATGCCGATCGGGACAACGGTGCTCTCCGGGTAGCCGAGGTCGACGCTCCCCTCGACGGAGAAGCTCGCCCGGAAGATCTTCGGCACGGCGTCCGTCACCATGAAGGCGATGAGCAACCCGCTGACGATCCACGATGTCCAGGATGCGGTGGTCGAGGTGCTGGTGGTGGGGGTATAGCTTCGCGAAACCATCTGTGATCCTCCCGTTGGGTCCATACGCGGCCGTGGTGCCGTGCCGTTGACACCATAGTGCCGGAATGCGAACGAATGTTCTTCTTCATTCTTGCGATCATATGCTGAAGGAATCGTGACACTTCCGGCGCGGCCACCTGCGAGGATGGAGGCATGGTGGAATCCGCGACGACGTATCGAGGCAACGCATGAGATCCCGGTCAACGTTCCCTGCCTGGGCGGCATTCTGGTGGGGCGTGCTGTTTGGTGGCTTGAACCTGTCCTGGAGTCTTGGCGGCGAGGTCCTGCTGAACCGGATGGCGGAGTCCATCCAGGAGCAGGCGGCGGAGGGCGACACGGCGCTGCTGGTGCTGAACACCGTCGGCGGGCTGGGCAAGGTCGTTATCGGCATCCTCGCCCTCGCCACGATCGCCCGCTGGGGCCGGCGCATCCCCCGGCGGCTGCACCTCGCGCTGCTCTACGCCGGCGGCGTCCTCCTCGTGCTCTACGGCGGCGCGAACTGGACGCAGATGCTGCTGGTCGAGCTGGGCGTGGTTGATGTGCCCCGCTCCATCGGCGAGGAGCAGGTGCGGTGGTACCTGCTCCTCTGGGAGCCGCTCTGGATCCTGGGCGGGGCGCTGCTGCTCTGGACGGCGGAGGTCTACCGGCGGCTCCAGTGATGGCCTATCGGGGATACCGGTACTGCGTGTGGTGCCAGCGGCCGTCGAAGTCCGAGTGGACGACCTCCAGCTCCTTCAGGCCAACGGCGGTGTCCTCGAAGAGGCGGACGCCGCTTCGCAGGAGCATTGGGGCGATGTGGATCGTGAAGTGGTCGACCACCCCGGCGTTGAGGTACTGCTGGATGCATTTCGCGCCCCCGGCGAGGTGGATGTCCTTGCCGCCGGCGGCCTCGCGGGCCAACTCCAGCGCGCGTTCGGGACCCTCCGTGACGAAGTGGTAGGTCGTCCCGCCCTGCATCGGGATCGGGTCCCGAGCGTGGTGCGTCAGCACGAAGACGGGCTGGTGGAACGGCGGATCCTCGCCCCAGTTCGTCGAACATCCGGTGCCCCATGATGCTCGCGCCGGCGCTCTCCTGCAGGGCGCGGAGTCGCTCCCCGACCTCGCTCTCCTCCCCGCCTTCGAGCCCGTGCTGCTCCCGCCAGCCCTTCAGGTTTGTCACCCACTGGTGCAGGTGCTCGCCATCGACGCCCAGTCCCAGCTCGGGCGAGTCGTTGACGCCGGCGATGTAGCCGTCCAGCGACATGGTGATATCGAAGAAGACGTCCTGTGGCATGGTGCGTTTCCTTTCCCCAGGATGACGCGGTCGTGCTCCGAGTGTGCGGGAGATCTGAATGTGGGGCTTCTCCGATGCTGCGATGGTGCGCTCGTGGCGATTCCGTGACGCGGTACCCGGCGCGCGATATGGGATACTGCCGCGCAGGAATGGGGGACACGGGGCAAGGATGGCTATGAGCGGGATGGAGGTCGCGATCGGGGTGGTGCAGGGCGTCGCCCTCATCGCGTTGCTGTCGGCGACGGGGCTGGTGCTGTTCAACGTGCTGGTGGGTGCGTGGTCTCGTGACGGGCGGCTGATCGCGGTGCTGGCGGGGGTCGCCGTGGGCGCGCACGCGCTGCTGATCCCGCTTCACCGGAGCCGCGCGGGCGGGGCGGAGGATGCGGAGCAGGCGCTGACCGCCACCATCCTCGCCGGGATCGGGCTGCTCGCGGCGCTTTCCGCGGTCGTCGGCCTGGACCGCACGATGGCGCGCGACGGTATCTGGAACGCCTGGGTGCAGCGGCGGCTGGGCGGCCTGCTCGGTGGCAGCGTGCTCGCCCTGGGCGGGCTTCCCCTTTCCGGCAATCCCCTGCTCGCGGAGGATGTGCTGGCCGCCGCGGGACTGGACCTCGTGCATGCCCTGGCGGGGGCGGTCTGGCTGGGCGGGGCGATCGGGCTCTGGCGCCTGGCCACGCAGCGGGAGATCGATCCGGACCATGCGGCGTGGGCGCTGCGGCGGGTCGCGGTCGCCGGGGCGGTCGCGATCGTCGCCGTCGCGGCCACGGGCGTGTTGCTGGGCCGGGCGTTCGCGGTCGATGCCGGGAGCCTGCCCGACAGCACCTATGGGCGGCTGCTGCTGGCGAAGCTGGCAGCGCTGCTCGTGCCACTGGCGATCGCGCTGTGGATGCGGCTTCAGCTGGCGCCAACGCTGGCCGGAATGCCGGGGGACGACACCGTGCGCGCGGCCTTGCATCGCGCCGTCGCGGTCGAGAGCGGCGGCATCGCGATCGCGTTGCTCCTGACGGGTTTGCTGGTCTCCCAGGCGGCGTGAGCGTCGCGGTGGTGTGGGATACTCCGGGCGAAAAGGAGGACGCGCGAAGGCGATGGATGACGAACGATTGGTAACGCCGGGGTTGCGGCGCGTGGGGGCGACGCGGTTCGTGCTGCCCCTGCGCGAGGGCGGCTCCGTGCCCGGGTTGTTCGAGGCGGACGACGACGGGTTGTACGTCGTGAAGTTCCACGGTGCGGCGCAGGGGCCGAAGACGCTGACGGCGGAGCTGGTCGCCGGGGAGATCGGGCGTGCCCTCGGGTTGCGCGTGCCGGAGCTGGTGCTGTTCGATTTGCCGAAGGAGATCACCATCGGCGAGCCCGACCCGGAGATCCAGGACCACCTGCAGCGCTCGATCGGGCTGAACCTTGGGCTGGATTTCCTGCCGGGCGCCCTCCCCTACGACGCGGCGGCGAAGATCCACGTCGATCCGGTGCTGGCGGCGGACATCGTCTGGTTCGACGCCTACATCGCGAACGTCGACCGGACGACGCGGAACCCGAACATGCTGCGCTGGCACGACGAGCTGTGGCTGATCGACAACGGCGCGGCGATCTACCCGCATCACCGGTGGACGGACCCGGCCGAGCAGGGACGGCGGGCGTTCCACGCGATCCGGGACCACGTGCTGCTGCCGGTGGCGGGGTCGCTGGTGGACGCGGATTCGCGGATGGCGCCGAAGCTGGACGACACGGTGCTGTGGAGCATCGTCGGGAGCGTGCCGGACGAGTGGCTGCCGGAGGACGAGGAGAGCGGTTCGCCGGACGCGCAGCGGCAGCGGTATATGGACTACTTCCTGTCGCGACTGGAGGGTCCGCGCCCGTTCATCGAGGAGGGCGAGCGGCTGCGGACGGCGGAGGGCGTCGGGGCGATCGACCCGAACCGGGCGACGCGGGGGCGGCGCCGTGAGTGAGCGTGCGAGCGCGCCGTATGTGTACGCGATGCTGCGGCTGGTGCCTCGGGTCGAGCGGGGCGAATGTTTCAACGTCGGGGTGGTGATGCTGAGCCGCCCGCGGCGCTTTCTTGGCGTGCGGACGGGGCTGGACGAGCGGCGGCTCCATGCGCTGGCGCCGGGGCTGGACGCGGGAATCGTGCGACAGCACCTCGCGGCCGTCGAGCGCGTCGTCGCCGGGGATCCGGATGCCGGCCCGATGGCCGCGCTGGATATCTCGGAGCGCTTCCACTGGATCGCCTCGCCGAGCAGCACGATTCTGCAGCCCTCGGCAGTGCACACCGGTCTCACCCGAGATCCGGATGCCACGCTGGACCGCCTGTTCCGGGAGCTCGTCGAGCCGGTGGGGTAAGGCCCTTCGAAGCTCCGCGTGGGCGTTCAGTATCATGGGGACACGAGAAGGAGCCTTCGCCATGCCCGTCACGGTCCTGGAGCAAAAGAAAGAGGCAATCGCGGCGTTGTGCCGGAAGCACCGGGTGCGTCTGTTGTGGGCCTTCGGGTCCGCGACAACGGACGCATGGGATCCGGCAACGAGCGATATCGATTTCCTGGTGGATCTCGGGGAGTACTCGGAGGATTACGCCAGGCGATTCCTTTCATTGCGTCGAGAGCTCACGTCCCTGCTCGGGTGTGACGTTGACCTTGTCTCGGTCGGTGGGCTCGGGGCCGATGATGACTGGTTCCGCAAGGAGATCGAGTCGACGAGGGTGGAGCTGTATGACGCACGACGCGATCAACTGGTTGCGTGAGATCCATCGCTTGGGGACCCGCATCCTGGAGATGGTCAGCTCCCTGGATCTCGCAACCTACTCCTCCTCGGAATATCCCCGGATCGGCGTCGAACGGTACCTGATTTCCCTGGGTGAGGCGGCTCGTGCCGCGATGCGCCAGGACCCCACGCTGAAAGAGCGAATCCCCGCCCTCATTGATGCCAACGATCTTCGAAATATCCTGACGCACGCATATCTCCGTATCGACGACCGGGTCGTGTGGAACGCGGTGACGGTAGAGCTTCCACGTCTGCTCGACAGGATCGAGCGCGAGATCGGATGACAAGGGACGCCGGATCATGCTGGGCACGTTTCCACTGGATCTCGTCGACCGGCAGCACGATCCTGTAGCCGTCGACAGTGCATACCGGCCTGGCGAGCGATCCGGACCAGTTAGGTGATGCCCAGTGTGGAAGCGGTGTTGTCCGGAGAGGGCACCGCCTCCAGGTGATCTGTCATCCGTGGTTGGGTGGCAGGATGTCGGGCGCAGTGACCTCGGTGCAGGCCTGCCCGGACGCCGTACAGGCTGCTTGCTGCCCCGCGATATCGGTCGCGATCGCTATGGCATCGTCAACGGTGGTATTCCCGAAGACATCCACGAACACGAGGTATTCCCCGCTGGTGAAGGCGATGCGGACGCTGTCCGCCGGCTCACCGACACGGAACGACCCGGTGTAGGTGCGCGTTGCGTCGACGCCCTCGATCTGGTCGCCTTCGGCCTCCTCGAGCGGCTCCTCGAAGAAGAACGGCGGTGACGGGATGCTCTCCGCCACGTCGAGGACCTGCATCGCCGTGTCCGCCGAGTCGAAGCAGGTGACGGTGATGTTCACCAGCGGCCGATGCGGGAAGACGACGTCTGGCACGGGCGCTCCGGCGATGATGCGGACATAGCCGCCCTGGTACGCATCGGCGAGTTCAGCGGCCGGGCCCTCGGGCCCGAGGATGTCCATGGCGCTCCGGTAGCCCTCGTTAACATAGCCCGGGCGCGACCAGAGCGTGTCGGTCGGGAGGAGCATCGACGGCAGGGTCTGGTCGACACCGACATCCTCCCCGGCCTGGACGGCCTCGATGCGCCCGGCCAGCGTGGTGGCGAGACCCTCGACCAGGCTCAGGACCTCCGGATCCGGCGTGGCACTCGCGGTGTCCGCCATGACCGGCGTGGCGGACATGCCACCTTCGTCGATGGGGGTATGGATCCCGACGATGACGAGGAGCGTGCCGATGGAGAAGGTGATGCTCACTTCCTCGACGATCGAGCCCTCGAATGCGCGGAAATCAACAACGGCAACGGTCATCTCGGTTGGTTCCTCGCCGATGGCCGGCACGGGGGAATCCACCGCGCTGACATACTCCGGGACGAGGGCTTCATCCTCCATCAGGTCGAAGCCCGCCTGGAGGTCTTCCTCGGAGGGGAACTGGGCGATGTAGCTGAAGAGCTGCCCGCCATCCATCGCGTAGAAGAAGCTGTCGTACATGGAGACGAGATTCGTCGCGGCGATGTCTTTCGCGGTAATGGACTCGCCGAACAGGAACATCGACACGCCCCTGGGCGTCAGGTAATAGCCTGCGTCGGGGCCCACGTAGCCGTCGGGCACGTCGGCCATGGTGAGGGCCATGGCAGCGAGATCGACCCGATCCGGGTCGGTGGAGAACGCCAGGGGTGGGACCCAGGCGGTGAAGGATGGGTGCGCGCATGGGAGCTCCTTTTGAGGGAGGACGGTATGTCAGGGCCCGCGCAATCCCACAGTAGCGATATGTGAACGGAATAACCTCTACCCGGTATATGAAAGAATGCTGGCATGTGGGCGACAACGAGGAGTTGCCAACGCTCCGGCCCCTCAGGCATTCCTCCAGTGACGGGTGTCGCCGCACCGTCTGCTTCCGGCGCCTGGCTCGCCGGTGTCACGTACGTAACTCCATTCGTCGTCCCGGTAATTTTGCGGATGGCCCGATGCATCGCGAGCTGACATTATGTACATGTGGGCGTGTTGGTTCACGCATAAGCGGAAAGCGATCGCGGTATGGGTAAGTTCTTTTCGTTTTCGGGGCGTATCGGCCGGTATGAATACTGGGTATGGTCTTTCGGGCTGTTTGGGCTGTTGCTCCTGGCCACGCTGGTGACTGGGCTGATGGGCCTGGCGGTCTCGTGGCTGTTTCTCTTCCCAGCGTTCTGGTTCGGGAACCTGTCGCTCATGGTTCGCCGCTGGCACGACCGGAACAGGTCCGGCGTTTGGGTGCTGTTGCCGCTCCTACCGTTCATCGGCACCATCTGGGCGATCATCGAGCTTGGCTTTATCCCGGGAACGCCCGGCCCGAACGCCTACGGATGGCCGCACGGGACAACGCCCGCCTCGCATCCCGCCGGTACGGTTCCTGTGTGGTCAGGCTCGCCCTACCAGACGGTTGTGGTTCCGATGCCGGTCCACGTCTCAGTCTCGACTGGCGCGCCGGTTGAGACTCCCGCAGCGGGGGCACGGACGATCTGCCCGTCGTGCGGTGACGCCAACGAGCGGGACAACCGGTTCTGCAAGCGGTGCGGGTCCCGCCTGCAGGGGCCGGATATCCAGCCCGGCGAAGCCTGGAACCCGGTGACGATCTGAGCGCACATGAGAGCCGCCACCCGAATCCGGGTGGCGGCTCATCGTTGCGGTGTTCTCATGCGGCCGAGGCGAGCGGGTCAGGGATGCGCGCGAGTGGTTGCTGCCTGGTCGCGGGGCGGTCGGCGTATCGCAGGTACCAGTAGAGCATCAGGCCGGTCGTGACCATGTAGAAGCTGTGCAGTACCCAGATCGGGCCGGCCGGCAGGCTGAAGATGTAGACCGCGTGGACGACGTTCCCGGTGTTGTTCAGGACCAGCATGCCCTTGCTGTAGGAGCGCAGGTCCCGCGTGCGCCAGGCCTTGGCGAGCATCGGGAAAACGCCGATGAAGAAGATAACGGACGAGATGGTGCCGGCAAGCACCGGCAGGCTGATTTCCACAAAGTCTCCTTTCACGAATTTAGCTGGCTGGTGAGGGCAATGCCCTCGTCGGCATCAGGCGGTGGCGGTCGTCGGGACGCCGGTGAGGCGGTTCCCGAGCCGGACCAGCCACTCGCCGATGCGGTAGCGCGGTCGCTGGCGCAGCCGGAAGATCGAATCCTCGACTACCACGCGGGGCGGTCGTTGCGCGTTCATGGACTGTATCGCCCGGAGCATGTGGACCGCCTGAAGGGCGTACTCGTGCATCTGGTGTGATTCCTTCATAACGGTCTCGCCTACGCCGTGCTGACCGGCGCTGGCATCGGGTTCCCCGCGAGGCGGCTGCCGACCCGCAAGAGGTAGCCGGCCATCCGAAGCCGCAATGAGAGCCGTGGCTGGTACGGGCGGCGCGCGAGCTGTTCGAGGACGCGCGGGTCGGGAAGGCGCTCGTTGTGGACGGCTTCGATCAGGTGAAACGGGATATAGCTGTTCATTCGGTCACGGTTCCTTGCCGATTATGGTGCGATGTCGTCGATCAGGTCGTTGCCTGGCGGCGCTTCGGGCGCCACTCGGGCGGGAGGCTGCCTACGAGGCCGGCGATCGTTGCCAGCAGGCGGGTCGATCGCCAGCTCCGGCGGGACCGCTGCGGGTCGGGCCAGGGAGAGACGAGCCAGGATTGCCGGGTGTCGTAGTGGGTGTTGTGCCAGTCGCGCGGAAACGGGTACGCGCTGAATGTCTGTTGCATCGTGTCGTGGTTCCTTGTGCGATGTGGGACCGGGCAATCGCCCGGTCCGTGGTGCGATGTGCAAGCGTCAGGCTTCCTGCGGCGAAGGATTCTGCCGCGCGCGAAGCGCGGAGCCGCCGAGCCACAGGCCGATGGTGACCATCACCTTACCGAGCGTGCGACGGATCGCGTCGGCGCTGTCGGTGAATGGCATGTCGAGCGGCTCCGTTGCCTCCCGACGGCGATCCGCCTGAATGCCCTTGACGATGATGTGCATGAGTTCCGGGTGCATCATGGTTGGTGTTTCTCCGTGAACGTGGCGCCCGATCGGCGCCACGAGTCGTGTTGCTCGTTCGTGGTGTCTCCCCGGGTATCTGGTCCGAAACCAGGCGCCCGGGCTATGTCAGGCGGTCAGTCGGTAGAACCGCCAGAAATCGTGTTCGATTGGCAGGACCTCCATGTCCTGGTAGCCGGCATCCTCGACATAGGCCCGCATCGTGTCCGTCCGGATCACGGTGCCGGTCCCGGCGGAGTGCTCGCCCTCGGCCATGCCGACCGTCAGGCAATGCAGGACGCTGTAGCCGTACATGAAGCGCTCGACCGCGTCGCCCGGCGCCGTGAAGGTGTCCGCCACCCGCTCGTCCGCGACGAGGACCGTCCCACCAGGGCCGACCAGCTCACGCATCGCCGTGAGGGCTGCGACCGGGTTCGCCATGTCGTGGATGCACTCGAAGGCGCAGGCCAGGTCGTACTTCCCGGCGAAATCCGGATGCCCGGCGTCGCCGTGGTGGAACGTCACCCGGTCGCTGAGTCCCTCCAGCGCGGCGTTGGCCGTCGCGTCCGCGATCGAGGCGGCGTCGATGTCGATGCCGTCCACGTGGATCGAGGGGAACCCCTTCGCCAGCGCGATGCTCGACCAGCCGGTTCCGCAGCCGACGTCCGCGACGCGGGCCGGGCGGGTCTCGTCCATCAACCGGGCGGCGATGTCCGGCATCGCCGGGATCCACTCGGACGCCAGCTGATTGAGGAACATCACCCGGTTCCCGTGGGCGATGCCCTCGCGGAGGTCCGGACCGAAGTCGGCGTACGGGACGCCTCCCCCATGTCGGTAGACCTCCAGCAGCGCCGGGAGGACCGAGAAGACGCCGGCCACCTGGCGTGCGAACGGGGCCATGTAGGCCAGGCTGTCGCGCGAGAGCAACGCCTCGTCGTGCCCCGGGGGCAACGTGTATCGCCGGGTATCGGCGGCACCGGTATCGGCGACATTGAGGATGCCGCTGACGGCCTGGTGCTCGAGCCATTCCTGCGTGTAGCGTTCGTCGGCGCCGACGTACAGCGCGAGCTCGGTGGCGGTTGCCCATCCGAGGTCGGCGAGCGCCTGGTAGTAGCCGAGCCGGTCGCCGAGGTAGATCGAGGCGAGGTCGAACGCCTCGACCGTCGCGTTGAAGATGCGTTCAACGAGCTGGTCGCGCCGCTCGGCGGCGGGTTGGTAGGTGGACGTCAGTGCCACGGGATATCTCTCCAGATTGCGACGGATGTCGGTGTCATGCGATGCAGCTGCCGGGCGTCATTGCCACTCGGCGTCTTCCCAGGTCGCGCGGGCCAGGTCGTCGAAGACGTCCCTGAGCCCGTCGACCTCGGGCGCGGCCAGCGTGAGCCGCTGTGCGATGTGCTGATCTGTCTCATCGACCCGGACCTCATCCAGGGGGTCGAGGGAGCTGTCCTTGATGAACCTGAGGAACCTGGCGATCAGGTGCCGCAAGGTCGGTTGTTCGGGTGCTGCGGCCGGTGCCGCAGCGTTCATGGCGATCGTGTCCAAGAATGGATCTCCGTGTTTGTGCGTTCGTGAGTGCGTGACGGCGACGGTCGTCCGTGCTCGTCACGGCGTGCTGCCGATCAATGTCCGTTGCCGTTCGGCGCGATGTTCTGGTTGATACGGAAGAGATTGGCCGGGTCGTAGATGGCCTTCACGGCGCGCAGGCGGTCGTAGTTGTCGCCGTACGCCGCGCGGATCCGGTCGTACCCCTCTTCCATCATCATGTTCACGTAGGCGCCACCGGCCGAGAACGGATGGATGGCGTTCCAGTAGTCGCGCGCCCACGTCGTGATCGTTCCGGCGTTTGCCGGCTCGGGATCGATGCCGACCATCACCTGCGCGAAGTTCGCGTCGCGGAACGTGAACGCGGTGTCGTCGCTCGCCACCCGCCGCGCCGCGCCGCTGATCGGGTAGATGTGCGTGGTGCAGAGCTGGGTCGGCAGCTTGCTGCCATGCTCGACCTGGAACGGGATCGACTCCTCGCTGATCTCGTTGAGGAAATCGGCCTTCCAATACCACTGCAGCCCCGGCGGGAGGAGTGGATCGAACAGGCTCTGGAGCGTCGGGAACGGCATCTCGTGCAGCGCGTGCATCAGCGGCGGCGCGACCTGCGTTACCTCCGCGAACACCTCGTCGGCCTTCTCCTTCGGGCCGGTGTAGCACCAGATGATGCCGGCGACGTTTCGCCGGTGCAGCTCCTCCGGGAATGGCGGTCCGGGCGGGACGTTCAGGAACGCGAAGAAGCCGTTCAGGTCATCGGGCGCGTTCGTGATGAAGTCGCCATACCAGCGCAGCACGTCCGCCGCGTCATCCATGCTCCAGAACGTGGGGCCGGCGATGACGGTATCGACGGGATGCAACCGGAAGAGGAACGACGTCACGACGCCGAAGTTGCCGCCGCCGCCTCGCAGCGCCCAGAAGAGATCCGGGTGCTCGTCGGCACTGGCGGTGACGAGGCTGCCGTCCGCGAGGACGACATCCGCCGCGAGCAGGTTATCGATGGTCAGCCCGTACTTGCGGGCCAGGTGCCCGATGCCGCCGCCGAGCGTCAGTCCGCCGACGCCGGTGCTGGACACGGTTCCCGAAGGAACCGCCAGCCCGAAGGCGTGGGTGGCGTGGTCCACGTCGGCCCAGGTGGCGCCGCCCTCGACGCGCGCCGTGCGGGCGACAGGGTCGACGCGCACGCTCTTCATGCGTCGGAGGTCGAGCACGAGGCCGCCGTCTACGCTGGCTAGGCCGGGGCCGTTGTGGCCGCCGCCGCGAATCGCGAGCTCCATGCGGTTCTCGCGGGCGAAGGTGACCGTCGCGATGACGTCGGCGACATCGGCGACCTGCACGATCAGGGCGGGTCGCTTGTCGATCATGCCGTTGTACAGCGCGCGAGCGTCGTCATAGCCGGGTGTATCCGGCTGGAAGAGGTCGCCGCGTACGGTGGCTTCGAAGTCGGCAAACGCGGGGTTTGTCTGGATAATGCTGGCCATGGGGTCTCCCTGGGCGTTGTGGATAGTGAACGATGATTGCCGCTGGGTCCCTGTGGTGCCGGGTCTGGCGAACACGCGCGCCTTCTCGCGACCCGGGTGACGTGCGAACGAGCGTTCGCGGAGGTGCCTCACTCGCCTCCTTTCTCTTGGTGGCGTGTTCGCATGTGGTCACGATACGGAGCGAGCGTCAACGGAACGTCAATGGAAGCGTCAATATCACTGGATTCGACATTGACGGGATGACCGGGGCATTGGCCCGGTCGGGGATGCTCCTTTCGCGCGAGCGGTGGACGGGAACGGTGCCGGCATGTCCTCACAATAGGGAGCGGTCGCGGCGCGCACATCCGGGGAATTGCGCAATGCTGGCGGGGATGCCGGGTACGTAGAACGACGCACCGTGGCCGCGCGAGGTTGGTTTTCCCGGGCAAAGATCGAAGTGCAACGGAGGCGTAGAATGGAACTCTCATCTTGGTGCCCCTGATGACAGGGGGTGATTCATGGCGCGCCTCGACATTTCCTTGCTCGGGACCCTGAACGTTGCCCGTGATGGCATGCCAGTGACAGAGCCCGCCTACGGGAAGGCGCTCGCGCTGCTGGCGTGGCTGGCGGTGGAATCCGATCGTGCGCATCATCGCTCCCGCGTCGCCGGCCTGCTCTGGCCGGACTTCCCCGAGGAACGCGCGCGGCACAACCTGCGGCAGGCCCTCGCAACCCTTCGCCGCATCGCCGGGATCGAAGGCGCCGAACCCTGCCTGCTGGTCCAGCGCGACACCATCGCGTTCAACCCGCATCCCGGCGTCTTCGTTGATGTGCATCGCGTGCTGGCCTTGCTGGCCGAGCGCGATAGGCACGCCCACGCCGAGCCGGTCAGCTGCATGCCCTGCACCCGGCGACTCGAAGAGGCGATCGCGCACTACCACGGCGATTTCCTCGAAGGCTTCTCGGTACCCGATAGTGAGGAATTCGAGCAATGGGCGACCGTCTGGAGGGAGCGCCTGCGCGAACGGGTGCTGGCGGCGCTCGACGAACTCGTTGCCTGCTACCGGGCGCAGGGCGATCCGGCCTCGGCGATCAACGCGCTCCGGCGCCAGCTGGAGATCGACCCGCTCCGGGAGCCGGCTCACCGCGCGTTGATGACGTTGCTCTGGGAAAGCGGCGAGCGGACGGCGGCGCTGGCGCAATACGCCCGGTGCTCGGCGATCCTCGACGAGGAGCTGGGGCTCGAGCCGGAGGACGAGACGACGGCGCTCTACGAGGCCATCCGCGAGGGCGATCTCTCCCCTGCCCCGCTCGCCGGAACCGGGAGATCCGCCCCGCAGGCGCGGGTGCCGGTTCCCACGACCCGGATGGTCGGGCGGGAGGTCGAGGCGACGGAGATCATGGACCACCTTTCCCGCGCCGATTGCCGCCTGCTGACCATCACCGGCCCGGGCGGGAGCGGCAAGACTCGCCTAGCCCTGCACGTCGCGACCATGATGGCCGACCGGTTTCCCGGCATCACCTGCTTCGTGGAGCTGGCCTCGGCCCGAAACGCCGATGAGATGGCCCGGACCATCGCCGGCGAGCTTGGGCTGCAGCTCCGGGGCAAGGACCCGCCGGATCGGCAGCTGCTGGCGTGGCTCCGCGAGCGCTCGGTGATGCTGGTGCTCGACAACCTCGAACAGCTGGTCGATGAGCTGGATCTCATCCCGGCGATGCTGGCGCATGTCCCGGATCTGACCCTGCTGGCAACGAGCCGCGAGCGGCTGAACCTCAGCGGCGAGTGGGTTTACCCGATCAAGGGCCTGAGCGTGCCCCAGGGGCCGGAGACGGATGACGTCGAGGGATACGAGGCGGTCGAGCTGTTCATGGACGGCTTGCGGCGCTCCCGCGGTGGGCACCCCCTGCGGCACGAGGAGCGCCCCGAGATGGTCCACATCTGCCGGCTGGTCGACGGCATGCCTTTGGCGCTCAATCTGGCGGCCGCCTGGGCCAATTCCTTCACGCTGGCGGAGATCGCGAACGGCATTCGCCAGAACGTCGATTTCCTGTCCGCGTCGAACCGGGACCAGCCGGAACGGCACCGGAGCATGCGTGCCGTCCTCATCTCGACGTGGGAGCGACTGACCACCGAGGAGCAAACGGCGTGGCAGCGATTGTCGGTCTTCGAAGAGAGCTTCACGTTCGCGGCCGCCGAGCGCGTCGGCCGGGCCACCATGCAGGTCCTGGCGGCGCTGGTCAACAAATCGGTGCTGATGCGCACGGAGGACGGCCGCTATCGCATGCACGGCCTGTTGCGTCAGTTCGGCGACGAGATGCTCCGCCGCGATGAGCCGGAGCATACGCGGATCCGCGATCGGCACAGCCACTACTACCTGCGGATGCTGGGCGAGCTGGAAGACATGCTGACCGGGCGTGACCAGCCCGCGGCCTTGCGCCAGATCGACAGTGACGAGGGGAACATCCGCATTGCGGGGGAATGGGCTATCCAGCGAGGGATGTTCAACGACCTCGTCGTCGCCGGCCCCGCGTTCTGGCTCTTCCTCGTGATTCACGGCCAGATGGCGCGAGGCGCCCAGGCCTTCGGCACGGTGCTCGATGCGCTGGAGCGAGTCGCTCCCCGCCCGGACGGAAGCGGTCTGGCGCTGGGCATGGCCCGGGCATACACGGGCGGGTTCCGGAGCGGACTTGGCCACTACGACGAGGCGATCGCGCTGCTGACGTCCGGAACGGAGCTGCTGCGCGAGCACGTCAACGGGCGCGTTCTCGGGCTCGCCTTGAACATGCTCGCGGCCGCGCTGCTGATGAAGGGGCGACACGACGAGGCGCACGACCGGCTGCTGGAGAGCATCGAGGAGTTCGAGCGGCTCGGGGACGCCTGGGGTCAGGCCTTCTCGCTGAACGACCTCGGCATGGTCCAGCGCATCTACCGGAACGATGATGCCGGCGAGCGGTCCTGCGAGCGCAGCCGCGCCATTTTCCGCCGTGTTGGCGACAACCGGGGCCAGGCCTTCGCCGCCTCCAACCTCGGCCGGTTCGCGATGATGCGCGGCGATTACGCCCGGGCGCGGCGGCTCCACCACGAGGCGCTGTCGCTCCGGGAAGAGGTGGAAGACGCCTGGGGCGTCGCCTCGTCGTGCGTCCAGCTCGGCCGGGTGGCCGCGCTGATGGGGCACGAGGCGCAGGCGCGGCACTTCCTGCTCCGCGCCCTCGGCGTGGGCTGGGAGACATCCATCGCACCGGTCGTGCTGGAAGCGCTCACCGAGCTGGCCGGGCTGGACATGAATTCCGGCGAGCCCGACAGGGTGCGCGAAACGCTGGAGGCCATCTCCCGCCATCCGGCCCTGCCCGCTCCCCTGATCGCCCGGGTCGTAGAGATCGCCGGGGACATGGAACCGCTGGACGGCGAGGACGGCGGCGCCTGGGCGGTTCGCGCCGTCAACGACGCCGCCCGGTCCCTGATCGGCTCAGCGCCCTGATCGGGAGCGCTCCGCGCCGTCCGGGACGACGTGCGGCTGCATACCCCCTGCCCCGCACACGCACTCCGTAGGGGCGGACCCCGTGTCCGCCCACCCCGCGCCCAAAATCCCCGTCATCCTGAGCGAATGCAAGGGCTCGCTGCCGCTTCTCGCCCTGCGGGCTCGGCCGGAGGACCCCGCAGCTGCGAGCGACGCGAAGCGACCCACCGTGCAACTGCTCACCGCACCAGCAAAGGTCTAGTCCGATCGACCGCTCTAAACGTCGTCCTCGCGCAGCACAATCGGAAAGCTCGTCAATCCGCTCGCGTCGACGTGGTGCATGCTGAACGCCGGCGGAGCGGTCGGGTCGATCAGGGACGTCGGATCGTCATCCAACACCCACGGGAGCGATCCGCTGGAATGGATTCCCTGCGCCACGGCGAGGTCGACCTCCCCGAACCGGGTCGCCAGCGCCATATGGATATGGCCGCAGAGGATCCCCACCACATTCGGGTACCCTGCGATCACCGCCTCCAGCGCCTCCGGATTGTTCAGCCGCAGGCGGTCGAATGCGCGGTGGCCGATCGTGACCGGCGGGTGGTGCATCGCGATGACGACGGGCCCGGAAACCCCGGCCAGCGTCGCGTCGAGCCACGCGATTGTCTCGTCGCCCAGGTGGCCGGCATATTCCCCGCGAATCCGCGAGTCGAGCGTCAGGATCGTCACTCCATTTGCCTCGACGCGGCGGTTGGCGCCCTCCCCCTCGGGAAGCACCTCGTTCAGGAACAGGTCGAACGCCTCGCCGTCGCTGTTGCCCGGGCAATACGTGACCGGGGCCAGCGGGGCGAGCAGGTCATGTACGAGGCGATATTCCTCCACCATCGACGCCGTGTCGTCGAAGGCCGACCCCTCGACGGTATCGCCGGTGACCACGATCACGTCGACCCGCTTTGTCGCTGCGGCAAGCTCCCTGGCGACGCGCCGGATCCGGTCGCGAGTCGTGTCGGTGCAGTCGAGGTGACTATCGGTAAGGTGGGCAACCAGCATGGGACAGATCCTTTCACTGGCGTCACGGGGCGTTGCTGCTCTCCCCGTGCCACCCGGCCCTCATGGAGCGGGCCGGGTGTGCTCGCGAGGTCGTTACGTGCAGGTGCGGATGACGAGGTCGTGGAGGAACTGCGTCGCGAACCCGAGGTCGTCGACGTGGACGCGCTCGTTGTGGCCGTGCATCAGCGTCTCGTAGAGCGCCGCGCGCTCGGTCGGCAGCAGCGGGAAGAAGCCGTACACCTTGATGTCCGGCAAATGCCCCGCATCGGTGCCGCCCCAGCTCATCACCGGGATCACGGTCGCCTCCGGCATCATCTCCGACATCGTGGCCTTGATCGCCTCGAAGAACGGTGAGTTCGGGTCCGCCTCGAGGCCGGACTCCTGCCGGTCGGAGAGGAAGTCGATCTCGGCGAGGTCGCCGACGACATCCTGGATCTCCTGCCGGAAGGCCTTCGGGTCGACCCCGGGAAGGATGCGTGCGTCGATCTGGACGGTGATCTCGGACGGGATGACGTTGACCCGCTGCCCGCCCTGGATGATCGTCGGGCGGATGGTGTTGTGGGTCGTTGCGTAGAGCGCCGTCTGCTCGTTCTCCGGCATCGGCAGCGCCCGGACGTCGTCCCATGTGAGCGTGCCGGTCTCGAGGATCCGGTTGATCGCTTGCGCTGCGTCGCCGTCGAGCGCCCCGGCGATGCCCTCCAGCATCTGGCGGACCGTCGCCGTCAGGATCGTCGGCGCTTCCCACTCGTGAAGGCGCTGCAACGCCGGCCCGAGCTTCTCCATCGCGGTGCCGCTCTTCGGGATGGCGGCGTGCCCCGGCTCGCCCCGGACGGTCATCTTCAGGCGGCAGGCGCCCTTCTCGGCGACCTGGCAGGCGTAGAAGAGCTTCCCGGCGATCTCCATCGGGTTGCCACCGCCCTCGTTGATCGCGAATTCGGCGTCGATCAGGTCCTTGTGGTTTTCCCAGACATACCCGGCGCCGTAGGTGCCGCCGGCTTCCTCGTCGGCGAAGGCGACGAAGATGAGGTCCCGCGTCAGGGCAACGCCGGATTCCTTGATCGCGATGAACGCGGCCAGCTCGGCGGCGACCTGCCCCTTCATGTCCACCGCGCCGCGTCCCCAGACGAAGTCGTCGACCAGATCCCCGGAGAACGGGTCGCGCTCCCACTTGTCCGGCTCAACGGTGACCACGTCGATATGACCCATCAGCAGGACGGGCCTGCCGGTCGGGTTCTCCGCCTTCAGCCGGGCGACCACGCTGACGCGGCCCGGCGCGCTCTCCATGAACTCCGACTCGATCCCGGCCTCGGCGAGGGCGTCGCGGATGTACTCCGCCGCGCGGATCTCGTTGCCTGGAGGGCTTTGTGTATCGCGGCGAATCAGCTCCTGCAGGTGGCGGACGGCGGACTCGCGAAGGGTTGACAGGTCATGTGCGGTCAAGTCTGTTCCTCCTTGTTTGCCGAACAACGTTGGGGCCCGGGTGTCAGGGAAACCGTTAAAAAGGCGGACACCTGGTCCGCCCATAGGTGACTGATTGTCCGTAGGACCGTTACGCGGATTGCGTCGTATTAGGGAGCTGTGCTTCAGATTGATAGCTACATGGTGTGAATGTGCCTCCGGAGCCGGACACGCATTCGCACACCGTCCGCGAGATCGATCTGGAAGTCACGCTCTTCTGGCATGCATCGGTCCCTGTCCTCGTATCATAGCGTGATCCCCCGCGCCATGGTATCGGCCACGACGGGCGCACGCAATCCGGAACACCCCGGAAGACGTACCTGTAAGAGGTAGAGAACGCCTGCCCGGCATAGGCCCGGGGGGCATAGGGAGGGGCCGACCCCTGTGGTACGCTCAGGGTGTGCGACGGGGGTAAACGACCCCGGGATTCTTCGCAAAGTCGCGCTCCCCCCCGATCACCGGCTGACCCGTTGCCAGCCTCGTTGTTCCAAGGAGTCCATTCAACATGAAACGCGTCCTCGGTACAGGACTTCGTCTCTTCGCCATTGTGGCGATCGCCTTTACCAGCCTCGCCGTTGGCCAGGCGAGCGCCAACGCGGCGCTGCCGGATTGGCTGACCTTCTGGGAAGACGACGAGTACGAGTTCAACGGCGGGTACTACGAGCCGCCGCGCGAGGCCACGCCCTTCACCGGCGCGGTCGACCAGCACGGCGAGCCCTTCGAGCTCGAAGACCTGCAGGGCAAGGTCGTTTTCCTCTATTTCGGTTACACGCACTGCCCGGACGCCTGCCCCGCCACCCTTGCTGAGTGGATGGAGGTCAAGGAGCTGCTCGGCGACGATGCGGACGACGTCGTGTTTGCGATGGTGACGGTCGACCCCGCCCGCGATACGCCGGAGCGCATGGGCGAATACCTTAACTTCTATGACCCCGAGTTCTACGGCGTGTCGATGTCCGAGGAAGACACCGAGCAGGTGGCGCAGGACTGGTCCATCCTCTACGACCTCGAGGAGCCGGACCAGACCGGCGGCTACATCGTGAATCACGATGTTTCGACCTACGTGATCGACCGCGAGGGCAAGCTCCGCCTCACCTACCCCCTCGGCTTCGATACCGAGCTGATGGCCGAGGATGTCGAGCATCTGCTGGACGACGAGTAACCATCCGGGTCGGCACGGGGTCGGCCCAGACATGCATATCCCGCATTGGCGCGGGAAGTCAGAAGTCAGGAGATCGGATTCCATGACGCGATTCAGGACGATCGTTGCGATGATCCTCGCCGTCTCGTTCATGCTGCCGATGGCGGCCACCGCGCAGCACCAGCACGGCGCCATGGGGACGCCCGAGGCGTCACCGATGGACCACGGTCACTCCGGCCACGGCGCAAGCACATCGACCGGCGCCTTCTACCTCACGATCACCAACAACGGCGACGAGGCGGACCGTCTGGTGGCTGTCGAGACCGACGCCGCGGAGACCGTCGAGATCCACGACGTCGAGATGGATGGCAACGTCATGCACATGATCCACCAGGAAGACGGCCTGGAAATTCCGGCCGGCGAGACCGTCGTCCTCGAGCCGGGCGGCTACCATGTCATGCTGATGGGGCTCACCGAGAGCCTGATCGCCGGTGAGGACTTCGACGCGACGCTGGTCTTCGAGAACGCTGGCGAGGTCGAGATCACCGTTCCGATCCTGATGACGGAGCCGGACGCGGACGAGCACGAGTTCGAGCCGGTCGAGTCCGGTGACCTCCTGATCGAAGGCGTCTGGGCGCGGCACGCGCCGAAGCTTGACGGCGGCGCAGCCACCCCGGCGGCGTCACCAGCGGCCACCCCGGAAACGTAGATCCGGCATGCCGGAAGGCAACACCATGAGCGACAACACGCGCGACCAGGACACGATGATGGACACCCCGGCCGATCCGGAGGCGCCGGTGCGTCGTCCGCGCCGGAGCCGTCCACGGCTGATGTTGCTGGCAATGAGCCTCGCTGCGCTTGTGCTGGTCGGCGCGCTGGGCGGCGTCTCGGCCTTTTGGGGCGAGCCCGAGGCGGATGGCCTCGTCTTCGTCATCCCGGCCGGTGCGGCCGAGCGCCTTGAGATGCCGACCATCGACTCGGCGATCCAGATCCCCGTCGACATCCGCTTCGGCCCGGACGACGTCCGCAAAATCACCATCATCAACGAAGACAGCACCATGAACCGCGCCGGCCCGTGGCTCGTCGACGCCGGCCAGCGCTACACCCTCAAGTTCGACAAACCGGGCGTCTACCAGTTCGACTGCACTGTCGACGCCTCCGAATCCGTCACCGTCACCGTCACCGCCTGAAGCCTCCGCGCCAAAGACCCCCGTCATCCTGAGCGCAGCAAGGGCCCGCTGCCGCTTCTCGCCCTGCGGGCTCGGCCGGAGGACCCAACGCGAAGCGACGCAGGTGTCATTTTTCTCGCCATCAGCGCAAGCCCCCGTACGGGACGACTTGCGGCGGCTGCACACCACGAGCCCCGCACACCCGCGCCGCAATGTCGTCCCCCAACCCGCCCCAAGAGCCACCGTCATCCTGAGCGCAGCAAGGGCCCGCTGCCGCTTCTCGCCCTGCGGGCTCGGCCGGAGAACCCTACGCGAAGCGGCCAAACCCTCGCCCTCTCCGCCTGAAATCATCGCCTCACGCACCCCCGTAGGGACGGACCCCGTGTCCGCCCCATCACCCGCAGGGCGATATCCGGACAACGCCGCCCAACAGCCAAGACGCCAGGTTTCCTCTCTATTCGAAAACCTGGCGTCTTGACGCCTTGACGTGTTCTTTGCCCCAGGCCTCCGGAATCCAAGTTGCCCAGGTTTCCCGTTAACCCAACAACTTGGTTAACTTGAAAAGTTGGCCCCTAAACGTTCCGGGAACCAAAAGAGCATGATCATGATCACCTTGCCCGGCACAACGAAACGGGCGGACCGTGACAGCCCGCCCGTCAACACCAATTCGACCGTTCCTAATCAGCAGGCGCCCCCGCCACGGCTGTCTCGGGCAGGTCCTCCGTCAACGGAGAGGCGCGAAACCCCTTGACGATCAGCCAGATCCCGAGCGCCAGCTCCCAGAAGAACTCCGGCGTACTCGAAAGCATCTGCAACGGAGAGCCAAGCTCCAGGACCCCGAACACCATCGCGATACCGGAGATGCAGATCAACAGTCCGCCGATCAGGCCCAGCATCGCCATCGGCCGGGGCACCAACCCTGAGCGGTACATCAGGTACCCCAGGATCAACCCGTTCCCGACTCCGACCACGAAGCCCGGCCCCAGCAGGAACGAGGCATCCTTCACCGCGACCAGCGACTGTCCCGCAACCACCAGTGCGCCCGTGTCCGCGCTAGCGGTTCCGGCGGCGTCCTGCCGGAGCGTCACCACCGCGAGGACGCTGAGGATGCCGACCGCGATGAAGGCGCTTTCCATGACGCGAGCTGTGACGAAGCCGAGGGAGAGGACCTCGCTCTGGCGCTTGATGACAGGAAAGAGGACGACAGCGGTGGCGATATTGGCGACGATGAGGAGCAGCTCCAGGGAAACCCCTACCAACAGGCGGTTCTCGGATCCAGAGCCAACGATGTAGTCAGCATCGTCCAGCACGGAGTTGAAAATCAGCAGGGCCGGGATCGACGTGATGTAGGTAATGATGAAGAAGATGCCGGTCCAGAGCGCGGTCCTTCGCATCGGGTCAACGGGTGTGAAGGAGCGAAGCAAGGTTGTCATGTCAGTCTCCATTCGCGGTGACAGGCGCGTCTTTCGGGGCCGGGGTGACGCTGGTAGGTTGGATGCTCCACGGATCCCCGGGAGCCTTCAGGTAGCGATCGACGACGTATCTCCACGGCATCACGGGCGGGACGAGGATGATGCCGATGAGGGAGAAGACCAGCGTGTACTGCTGGTCCGCCGCCAGCTGTCCATCGATTCCCCACGCCAGGACCCAGATGATCTTCCAGATCAGCTCGAACAGCAGGACCGGCAGCATCGCGACCGGATAACGGATTCCCAGCAGGGCCAGCAGGCAGACCGCGCCGAGCATCGCCAGGACCACCGTCTCCATATGCGTGGCATCCGCTGGCGGATCGACGATCTTCGGCCATCGCGTGAGGGCCAACCCAAGGGCGATAAAGGTGTACACGGCTCGCAGCAGGTAGAGCCTCAGGGGTGAGACGCTGGGCATTGGTGCGCTCCTTCGAACGTCTGGGGAGCCCTATTCGGCCCCGGCCTGGCTGAGCTGGACGTTCCCGCTCTCGGGCACGGAAACCGTGGCGGCCTCACCCCGGTCAGCCCAGAGCATGTAGCCGAGCCACGCCAGCGACAGCCCTACCGGCACCGCCAGGGACCGATCGGCCGGATGCGGCACGAACGCGAGGGCGACAGGCAGGACGGTCCCGACCGCGAGCGAGGCACCCGCGAGGCGCGGCAGCACGCCAGCCCGGTAGGTCGCGATGCCGAGCGCCACACCGCCAAGGAGATAGAAGCCGCCGGTCACCGCGTAGACCTCCGGCAGCGCACCCATGTCCATTACCGTGGCCTTGCCCCTCGCGATGCCGAGGATGCCTTCGACATACTCCGGTGACGAGGCCGCCAGCTTCGGCGAGATGAGCGCTTCGATGAACTGGAAGGCCAGGGAGAGGGCCCAGAACAGGCTGAACAGGACGAAACCGGCAAGGCCGACCCAGCCCGACTCCTTTATCTGGCGGCCATAGATCCCCGCGACCCCGAAGATCCCGAACAGGCACATGGCGATGCCCAGGTAATGGACGATGGCCCACCTGTCGGTGGTGACGGACGACAGGACGTCCGTCGGGTGGATGACCTGGATCACGATAAAGAGGAGTCCCGCCGCCATCGCGGACAGACCGGCCAGACGAATGGGGAACGTGGGGTTCATGTCGTGCTCTCCTCGATTGGATGATTGCCAGCGGCTCCGGCCTGGGTCACCGAGATCAGGGGCAGGCCGAGATCGCGGATCCTGGTCAGGATCCCGTGAAGGGCGGATTGGTCGATAACGGGCCCTGCGAGCAAGGTGATACCGTCCGGCTCGCGGGTGATGGTCAGGCCGTCGAACCAGCGCTCCCATCGTGTCCCGAGATGTCCCTTGACCCGGATGTGGTAGACGGGCGAATCGGTTGGCCCGCCGTGGTCGGGGTGTGGAGGGTCCCTGGTGATCCCGGCGTCGATGGTGTCCTCCCTTCTGGCGAGCCCGGAGACGCGCCCATCGCCTCTCCACTCCCTCCAGCACGAGGATAGGGAGCGGGAGGTGTCGCCCAATAGACACGGAAGTGTTGTTCGGGGGTGTTGATTGGAGGGTTGGTGGTCGCCTACAGCAAGCCCAGCTCGCGAGCGCGGGAGATGGCCTCGGTTCGGCGCTGAACCCCGAGCCGGGCGAAGAGGCGACGGTTGTGCCCCTTGACGGTGTCGAGGGCGAGGTAGAGCCGGTCGGCGATCTGCTGGTTGGAGAGGCCCGCGTCGATCAGGCGCAGCACGTCCATCTCCCGCGCGCTCAGTGGCTCGACCGGGGATGGCTCGTTCGGGGAATCGGCGCTCCCGAAAGCATCGAGCAACCGTCTTGTCGCCGCGGGCATCATACCCGCCGCCTGCGCCTCGGACAGGAGCCGCGCTATGGGCATCCCTTCGTCGATGAACGTCCGAACGTAGCCCTCGGGCTCGGCAAGCGACAGGGCTCGTTCCAGCGACGCGAGCGCCATCGGGAGGTCTCCCCTCGCCTCCAGCGCCAGCGCCTGGAGGACAAGGATCTCGATGACGTTCCCTTCCCGCCCGCCTTCGTTCGCCGCCACGAGCAGGCGGTCCAGCAGCCCGGTGGCATCCCGGATCGTCCCCTCGCCCCTCTCCCGTCGGTACCGGGCGATCAGGAGCCGCGCGAGGGTGATGTGCTCGAACTCGTGAAGATAGGAAAGCTCGTCATCGACCGAGAGCCCTCGTCCCCGCATCAATGCCTGCGCCTCATCGAGCCGCCCGTGCCGGACGAGCATCCGGGCGGTGATCGCCGCGACGGGACGGACGTCGGGCGAGAAGTCTCCGACATACAGGCGCTCCGCCTCCCGAAGCAGGTCGAGCGCTCCGTCCAGGTCGCCCTCGATCTCCCGGAGGTGCGCCATGGCGACGCGCCATCGCCACGGGTTCTGCCGCAACCCCATGTGCTCCCCGAGGTCTGCGCTCGCCTGCAGGTGGCGGAGGGCGCCGTCCAGGTCGTTCCGCTCCCGGCATATGCCGCTCATGCCTACATACATATCGGCGGTTCCGCGCAAGAGGGTCGTGCTATGGTCGGATGCGGTCTGCAGCGCCCGCTCGTAGGTGCGCATGGCGTCCCGAAGCCGACCCTGCGTGATGCGGATATCGGCGAGGACCAGGGCGCAACCGAAGAGGTCGGAGATGAACCCCGCCCGTTCCAGGAACGCCATACACTCCCCGTACATCCGGTGCCCCGCTTCCAGGTCCCCGCTCGTCCACAGCGCCAGCCCGAGCAACCCCGACGCCGCGCCGCGACCGAAATCGTCGTGCTCGGGAAGCAGGTCGAGCGCTTCGCCCGCGTGCCGCATCGTGGCGGCGATATCCCCGCGGATCAGGGCCTGCCCGGCACGATAGATGGCGATCTGGGCGGGCAGCCGGCGGAACCCTTCCTCGTTCGTGACGATCATCTCTTTCGAGGGATGGTCAGCATCGCCGTTCGGGGCCAGCCACCGCTCGGCGTCCCGAAGCCGGGCATCCGCGCCCTCGACGTCACCGAGCGCCTGCATCAGCGTCCCGGCATAGTCGACGCTGAGCACCGGCCTGACGCGGATGACCTCATCGGGCAGCGCCCGCATCCAGCCGAGCAACGTCATCTCCTGCCGGTTCCGTCCCATCACCGGAACCGACCGCTCGACGAGATCGGCCGCGCGCGAAGAGTCCTTCGCCGCGAAGGCGTGATGGATCGCCGTGGGGAAGTCGCCGCTCTGCTCATGCCAGATGCTCGCCCGCCGATGGAGCATCGGGATCCATCCGGGCTGCTCGTCCACCAGATGGGCCGCGAGCACATCGGCGAAGAGATGGTGATAGCGATACCACCGCCGCCTGGCGTCCAGCGGCACGACGAAGAGGTTGCCCCGCTCCAGGCGCTCCAGGATCGATCTGCTGTCCTCACGGCCGGTGACGGCGTCGCAGAGGTCGCCGCTGAGCCGGTCGAGGATCGACGTCTGGAGCAGGAAATCCCGGAGGTGCCCCGGCTGGCGGCCAAGGACCTCCTCGACGAGGTAATCCACGATATACCGGTCGTCGCCGGCAAACGCCTCGACGAACCCGGGAACATCTTCATGGCCGTGCATCGAGAGCGCCGCCAGTTGCAATCCCGCGATCCAGCCCTCGGTCCGCGTGTCCAGCGTCTCCACATCGTCGGTCGAAAGCTCCAGCCCCATCGCGTCGTTGAGGAAGACGGCGGCTTCGTCGGGGGTGAAGCGCAGGTCGCTGGCCCGCAGCTCGGTGACCTCATCCCGCGCTCGTAGCCGGGACAGCGGCAGTCGCGGGTCCTCCCGCGTCGTGACGACGAGATGGACCAGCGGCGGCAGGTGGTCGACCAGGAAGGCCAGGGCGTCATCGACCTGCGGCGAATCGACGAGGTGGTAGTCGTCCAGCACCAGGATGGTCAGGGTATCCAGCTCGCTCAGGTCGTTGATCAATGCGGTCAGGATCGCGTCGGCCGGCGGCGGCTGCGCCTCCTTTAGCTCGCCCGACACGCGCTCGCCGATGGCCGGGTCGATGGTCTGCAACGCCGCGACGAGGTAGGCCAGGAAGCGGGCGACGTCATGGTCCTGCGCGTCCAGCGACAACCAGGCCGCCGGATGCTGGCGGGTCGCGATCCAGGTACTGACGACGGTCGTCTTGCCAAATCCGGCCGGCGCCGACACGAGGGTGAGCTTCCGGGTCGCACCCGCCTCCAGGCGCTCGAGAAGACGCCGGCGCGGGACAAGCGTTGGCCGGGGCGGCGGAACGTAGAGCTTGGTGCGCAGGATCGGATTCGTCATGGCTTCATGGTAGGGCGGGATGACGAGAAATCGACAGCCATGCCTTCTTTCTCCCTCCTGTATCCTGCAAGTGGGCCCGACAATGCAGCGATGACGCGAAAGGACCAGCGCGATGACTGAAGGGTGCAGCCATCTCGACCAGATCCGCGATGTGGAGCCAGGAACACCTGACGGATGCGAGGAGTGCCTGCAATCAGGGGATAGCTGGGTCAACCTCCGGATATGCAAGACCTGCGGCCATGTCGGCTGCTGCGACTCGTCGAAGAACAAGCACGCGACGAAGCACTTCCACGCGACCGGCCACCCGGTCATCCAGTCGTTCCAGCCGGGCGAGAGCTGGATGTGGTGCTACGTGGACGAGGTCGCGTTGCAACCGACGGCGCAGTAGCGATTGCGCGACACGGCGAGAGGCGGCCCGACATTCGGGCCGCCTCCTGCTCTGCTCCAACGATGTCTGCCGGACTCTACGGGGCGACGCGCCCGTTCTTCACGAACTGCTTGTGCGTCAGCGGGTACAGCTCGGCGAAGGCGGCCTCCATCTGCTCGGCGACCTCCTCGATCTCGCGCTGAGGATAGGAGACGTTCGTCGCCTCCGGGTCATGCACGCGCAGCGACAGGAAGTTCATCAGGCCGCGCGGGTTCATCGTCACCCAAACGGACGAGAACGTCGCGAGCGGCAGCAGACGCCGCGCAACCTCGTTACCGATCCCGGCCGCGATCTCTTCCTCGTAGGCCGCGTAGAGCTGGTCGAACAGCTCGTCGTGCTTGCGGATCAACGCGAATTGCTCCGGCGTTCCGGGGTCGAACGTCGGGCGGGCCGACTTGTAATCCTCCGGCCGGGAGAGCTTGCGATCGTCGGACGGCGACCAGAACACCGGCTCCAGCTGCTTGTAGCGGCCGGATTCCTCGTTGTAGCTGGCGATACGATGGCGCTGCAGCTCCCGGATGACGAAGATCGGGGCGTGGATGAAGAACGTCATCATGCCGTGCTCGAACGGCGAGCCATGGCGGTGCTTCATCAGGTAGCGGATCAGGCCCGAGATGCCGCCCTCCTCCTCGATGCGCTCGAGATCGCGTGCCTCGTCGCCGGTCGTCGAGACCTTCGCCGCCGCCGCGACCATCACATCGTCGCCTGCGTGCTGGATCAATGTCACCTTCGGGTGCTGCTGGATCTGGGTCATTCAATGCTCCTTTATCGATGGTGATTGTAGTCCGCCTGGCCCCGCAAGGTGCCGGTTTCGGGCAGGCATGAAACGGTCCCGGCGCACGTCTCGTCGCGCGGCCGGGACGGGCCATCACTTCCGAAAGCCCTGACAGGCTTTGGCCTACATCATGTGCGGCTATCCCCGCTACCCGGACGAGTAGGAAAAGGCAAGAATAGACGTATCGTTGGCGGATCGCGGAACGCGCCCGCACGAGACCTCTTCCGGATCACCCCGGCCAGTCCGCTGCCCCTCCGGCGCGCCTCCGATCCCCTCCCGACCCAGCCAGAAGGACAATGCCTCCATGGACGCAGTTGATATCGGGCGTTGGCAATTCGGCATCACGACGGTCTACCACTTCCTGATGGTCCCCCTGACGATCGGGCTCGGTCTCGTCGTCGCGATGCTGCAAACAATGTGGTACCGCACGAAGGACGAGCGCTACCTGCGCATGACGAAGTTCTGGGGAAAGCTCTTTCTCATCAACTTCATCATGGGCGTGGCGACCGGCATCGTGCAGGAATTCCAGTTCGGCATGGCGTGGAGCGAGTATTCCCGCTTCGTCGGCGACGTTTTCGGCGCGCCGCTGGCGCTGGAGGCGCTGCTCGCGTTCTTCGCGGAGTCCACGTTCCTCGGCCTGTGGATCTTCGGCTGGAAGCGGCTGCATCCGAAGCTGCACCTCGGTGTGCTCTGGGCAGCGGTGATCGGCTCCGTGATCTCGGCCTACTTCATCCTCGTCGCCAACTCGTGGATGCAGCACCCGGTCGGCGTCGAGGTCGTCGACGGCCGCCCGGTCATGACGGACGCGTGGGCCGTCTTCACCAACAACACCGCGCTCGTCGCCTTCCAGCACACCATCGTCGGCGCGATCGCCGTCGCGGCGAGCTTCCTCGTCGGCATCGCCTGGTACCACCTCTGGCGCCGTCGCAAGGACGGCATCGACACCGTCGACGCCAACGGCCGCGTCGTGCCGGGACGGGCGAGCATACCGGGCCGCGACGACACGGACTACCGCGTCTGGTACTCCTCCCTGCGGATCGGCGCGGTGGTCGGCGTCATCGCGTTCCTCTTGCTGGCGGTCACGGGCGACATGCAGGCGAAGCTCATGTACGAGCAGCAGCCGATGAAGATGGCGTCGGCCGAGGCGGCCTGCGACACGGGTACCGAGTTCTCCGTGCTCACCATCAGCCATCCGGGCTCCAACGACTGTGATGACGTGCGGACGCTCATCTCCATCCCCGGGCTCCTCGCGTTCATGGCGAACGGCAGCTTTGACGAGCCGGTGCCGGGCGTTACCGAGCTGATCCCCCAATACGAGGAGATGTACGGCACGCACCTCCCGGAAGGCGAGATGTATGGCGATCGCTCCGGCGAGGAGATCGACTATCAGCCGCTGATGATCGTGACCTACTGGGGCTTCCGCCTCATGATCGGCTTCGGGGTGATCGCGGCGGGCGGTTGCGCGCTGGCGTGGTGGCTGACCCGCAAGGGCACCGTCCCGGCGTCGACGTGGCTCATGCGTCTCGCCGTCGCGAGCATTCTCGCGCCGTTCCTCGCGAATATTTTCGGTTGGATCTTCACCGAGATGGGTCGCCAGCCGTTCGTCGTCGCCCCGAACCCCGATCCGAGCGGCATCGACGGCGTCTTCATGTACACGGCCGCGGCGCTTTCCCCTGGCGTGTCGATGCGCGAGCTGGTCTTCTCCCTCGTCGCGCTTACCTCGATCTACGCCATCCTGCTCGTCGTCGAGGTGCGATTGCTGACGAAGTTCGTTCGTGGCGGCGTGGTCTCGGCCATGCCGGAGCTGGCTGAATCGAAGGTCGATCCCGAGACGGGCAAGCCGGTCGCGGCCGAAGTCGACGAGCGCAAGGACGACGTGCTGGCGTTCGCGTATTAGGCGGATGCCGGTCGGAATCGCGTACCGCCGGAGCATTTCTTCGGCGCGCCGCACAACAGGTGCGGCGGTACGGATGGATATCTATGGACTTGCTTCCAACAATCTGGTTCGTTCTCATCGCCGTGCTCTGGACCGGATACCTCTTCCTCGAGGGTTTCGATCTCGGCGTGGGTATGCACATGCACCTGCTGGCGCGGAGCGAAAAGGAACGCCGGGTGCTTCTCAACACCATCGGACCCGTCTGGGACGGCAACGAGGTCTGGCTGCTCACGGCGGGCGGCGCGACCTTCGCCGCCTTCCCGATGTGGTACGCGTCGCTCTTCTCGGCCCTCTACATCCCGCTGGTGCTCGTGTTGCTCGGGCTGATCCTGCGCGCGACATCGATCGAGTACCGCGGCAAGGGTGACACGGACCGCTGGCGCTCCAACTGGACGCTCGCGATGTCGCTCGGCTCCTTCGTTGCCGCCTTCGGCGTCGGCGCGGCCCTGGCGATCACGACGACCGGTCTGCCGCTGAACGCCAACGGTGATCGCGTCGGCGGCGCCTTCGCGTGGCTCACGTGGGAGGCGGTGCTCGGCGGACTGGCGGTGGTCGGGTTCTGCCTCGTGCACGCCAGCGCCTTCCTCGCCCTCAAGACCGACGGGCCGATCCGGCTCCGGGCGCGACGCTTCCTGATGGTGACCATGCCGGCCCTCCTGCTCCCGATCGTCGGCTGGGTGCTCGTCGTCCAGCTCAACAACGACAAGCCCTGGACGTGGCTGCCGATCCTCGGTGCGGTGGTCGCCGTCGTCTTCGCATGGCTCAGCGCCCGCAAGGACCGCGAGATGCCGGCGTTCATCGGCCTTGGTGCCTTCCTCGTACTCGGCGTGGTCGCGATCTTCGGCTCCGTGTATCCGGTGGTGCTGCCGTCGACGCTCGACGATGCCTGGCACCTGACCGTGAGCAACGCGTCGTCGTCGGATTACACGCTGAAGCTCATGACGATCGTCGCGGCCATTGGCGTGCCGCTGGTCCTCGGCTATCAGGCGTGGTCGTACTGGATATTCCGGCACCGGATCAGCGAGGATCACATCCCCGAACCGCATGAGTTCCTGCCGGCGATCCTGCGCGCGCCGGAAGCGCGGTAGGTTCCTGATGCTGCGCGGCTCCCGCTCCTCCCGCTCCCCCATCGCCGCCCTGCCGGCGAGCAGCCGCCCGGCGCTGGCCTGGCTGGCCGCGATCGGCGTCGGCCGCGCCATCTCGCTGGTCCTGATCGCCGAGGCGGTGACACGCGGGATCGTCGCGATCATCGACGGGACCGATGCCTGGCGCGGCGCGATCGCCCTCGGCATCGGCGCGGTTGGTATCCGGGCATTGCTGGAGTGGCTGACCCAGGTCGTCTCCCGCCGCGCAGCCGTCGGCGCGAAGGAGTCGCTACGCGGCCAGCTCGCGGAGCGCGTTACGGCCCGGGGCGGTCGGGACATCCCGGGCGGCGTCGGCGCGATCACCGTGCTCGCCACGAAGGGGCTGGACGACCTCGACAGCTACTACGCGCGGTTCCTGCCGGCGCTCGTCGCGGCGGCGACCATTCCGCCGGTCGTCCTGATCCGCGTGCTCGTCGCCGACTGGGTTAGTGCGGCCGTTATCGTCATCACCATTCCGCTCGTGCCGATCTTCATGATCCTCATCGGCCTGCACACCGAAGACCGCACGCAGCGGGCGATGGACGAGATCCAGCGCCTGTCGGATCATCTCGTCGAGCTGGCGCGCGGGCTGCCCGTGCTCGTCGGGTTGCGGCGGGCGGCCGAGCAGACCCGGGCGCTGCGGGCTATCGCCTCGTCGGTCCACCAGCGGACGATGACGACGCTGCGGACCGTCTTCCTCTCTTCCCTCGCCCTCGAGCTGATTTCCACGATCTCCGTCGCGGTGGTCGCCGTCTTCATCGGCCTTCGGCTGGTGAACGGCTCGATGCCGCTCGGGGCCGGCCTGCTCGCCCTGGTCCTCGCGCCGGAGTGCTATCTGCCGCTGCGGCAGGTCGGGGCGGCGTTCCACGCCAGCGAGGACGGCGTCGAGGCGCTGGAGCGCGTGAACCGCATCATCGACTCGCCGCTACCGGACCTTGCATGGGCGAGCGGTGAGATCGCGTCACCCGCGCATGTCCGGGTGCGGGACCTGACCATCCGATACGAGGGACGACCGGAGCCGGTCGTCGAGGCGCTGTCGTTCGACGCCCCGTCCGGAACCGTCGTAGCGCTCGACGGGCCGAGCGGCAGTGGCAAATCCAGCGTCCTCGCCGCCATCGCCGGGTTGCTGGGGACGACTCCCGAGGGGCAATCCGTTGACGGGTGCATCACCGGCATCGACCCGGACCGCATCGCATGGGTACCGCAGCATCCGGAGCCCTTCGCGGAAACCGTGCGCGACGAGATCGCGCTCGCGCTGGAAAGCGACGACGAGGGGCAGATCTCCGGGGTACTGGCCGAAGCCGGCGCGGCGCACCTGCTCGATCATGCCCACGCCGAACTCAGCCAGGGCGAGCTGCGCCGGGTCGCCATGGCTCGCGCGCTGGCGCGGATCCGGCGGGGAGCGGCGCTCCTGCTGCTCGACGAGCCGACCGCCCACCTCGACCCGGAAACTGCCAGCATCATCCATCGCGTCATCGAGGGCCTGCGGGGCCGGGTGACGATCATCCTCGTCGCGCATGACGCCACGACCCGGTCGCTCGCTGACCACGTGTTCGACGTCGGGAGCGGGTTGGCGATTTCCACGAACCCGACAGGAATTCCGGCGCGGTCAACGGAGAGCGGGGCCCCGAATCCGGTGCTGCATCGCCAGATGCCCGCGAGGGAGAACGTCTCCGGCCCGATCTCCGTCCGCGAGACGCTCGCGCTGCTCATCGACCTGATCCAGCCATTCCGGCCCCGTTTCGCGGGAGCTGTCCTGCTCGGTGCGCTGGCGGCGCTTGCCTCCGTCGCGCTGACGTCCGTCTCGGCGTGGCTGATTATCCGTGCCAGCGAGCAGCCACCGATCCTCTACCTGATGGTCGCGATCGTCGGCGTCCGCTTCTTCGGCATCGGACGCGCCGTCTTCCGCTACGTCCAGCGCCTCTGGATGCACGACGCCATCCTCGGAGCGTTGACCGATGTGCGCGTCCGGATCTGGGAAGCGCTCGCCGCGCGCGGACCGGCGGTCAGGCGCATGCTGCACGGCGAGGAGACGCTCGACCTCCTCATCGGCGATGTCGACCGCATGCGGGATCTTGCCCCGCGCGTGCTGTTGCCGCCGCTGGTCGGCCTGGTCGCCGGAGTCGTCGCCACCGCCGCCCTCTGGATCATCCTGCCGGAGGCCGGGTTGCTCATGCTCGCCGGGAGCATCGTCTCCCTCGGTGTTGCTCCGGGTCTTGCGGTCTGGCTCGACGGCTCGTCCCGCCGGGACGCTGTCCTCGCCCGCTCCGCGCTGATGCGCCGGTTCGCGGCGCTCGTCGCCTCGGCGGCGGACCTGCGGGTCAACGGCATCGCCGGCCGCGCCCGGGAGGAAATCGCGGCCCTCGATGGGAAGGCGTCCGCGCTGGAGCGCCGGAGCGCGTGGTCGCTCGGGCTCGGCTCCGGCATCGTGACGCTCGCCAGCGGCGCGACCTCGCTGGCGATGCTCGCGGTCGGCGCGCCGGCCGTGGCGAATGGCGAGATCTCGCATGGTCTGATGGCCGTGCTCGTCCTGACGCCGCTGGCGATGGTTGAGGTCTACGACGATGTCGTCGAGGCCGTGCAGCAGTGGCCGGCGCTGAAGACGGTCGTGGGCCGGTTCGCGCCGCTGCTGGACGATGCGCCGGTCACGCGATCTGTCAATATGGAGAGCCACCTGCCGGAAACGATCCAGTCGTTGGCGCTGGAGGACGTTTCGGCGCGGTGGCCTGAGGCCGCCGCACCGACGTTCGAGGATGTGTCCGCGGTGGTCCGGCGCGGCGAATGGCTGGTCGTGACCGGTCCGTCGGGTTCCGGGAAATCGACGCTGCTCTCCGTGCTCATGGCGTTCCTGCGGCCGGAGTCCGGTCGGTACCTGCTTGACGGCAGGGATACTTTGACGGTGTCGGCGGATGCCATTCGCGCGCGGATCTCGTGGTGTCCACAGGAGGCGCATCTCTTCGATTCGACGCTCCGGGGGAACCTGCTCCTCGCGCGACCGAAGGACGACCCGCCGACGGAGGCCGAGATGCACCATATCCTCCATCGGGTCGGTCTGGGTGACCTGCTGGACCGGCTGCCCGATGGCCTGGACACGCGGATCGGCTCACGGGGGATATGGCTTTCTGGAGGTGAGCGCCAGCGCGTCGCGATCGCCCGCGCGCTGCTCACCCGCGCGGAGATCATCCTGCTCGACGAGCCAACCGCCCATCTCGACCGCGAGACAGCGGACGCCCTCCTCGCCGACCTGCGCCGGGCGCTGGCCGACCGCATCGTCGTCATGGTCACCCATCACGCGGCCGACATCGCGTCCGATGACCGGATGCTGCACCTGGGCGGCTTAGGTGAGGTGCGGGACGTCGTCGGTGCGGTACAATCAGCGAACTGGAGATCGCCGGGTTGGTGAAATTGGCAGACACGCCAGCCTTAGGAGCTGGTGGCCGCAAGGCTGTGTGGGTTCGAGTCCCGCACCCGGCACCAAACCTCAGAAATAGAGAAGCCACGGGAGAGATATTCCCGTGGCTTCGTCGTTTGCTGCACCTTGCTGCGCGATTCTCCAAGCTCAACCAGAACCAGTCGCCTGGTGGTCCGCCCAACGATCTCCGGAAACTCTTCCCGGGGCAGATCAGGATGCCCTCAGGTGTCTCGTCAAGAATTCCCCGATACGCCCGTAGGCATCGATAAGGTTCGGACGCTTCGAGAAAATGTGTCCCTCGTCATCGTAGATGATCAGCTCAACGTCCAGCTCCCGCTGCCGTACCGCCTCGGCAATCTGCTCCGACTCATACAGTGGAACCCGGGCATCTTGCCGACCATGGAAGACCATCAGCGGCGCCGAGATACGGTCCACGAGAGGCAATGGCGAGACCGCGTCGAGCATCTCACGATCATGCTCGAGGGATCCGTATTCCCCTTCCCGATGCTTCCGGCGCCACGGCCCGGTTCGTTCCAGGAATGTCGCCAGGTGGGCCATACCAACCATCTCGACACCCGCGGCCCACATCTCCGGCAGCCGGGTCAGTGACGACAGCGTCATGAATCCGCCATAGCTGATGCCGTACACCGCGATCTTGTCACCGACGACATCCGGTTGCTCCCGGAGCCATCGGACCGCGTACTCAACGTCCTTGACGGCATCGAGTCGCTTCTCCCGGTCGTCCAGATGCGCATATGCCTTTCCGTATCCTGTGCTCCCTCGAACATTCAGCGCCAGGACGCCGATCCCGAGCGACACCAGGTACTGGAGGGACGGGCCATTGGTGGTCCAGTCCATACGTCGCTGCCCTTCCGGGCCACCATGGATCTCCACCAGGACCGGGAATGTGTCCTTCCCCTCCGGGCGCAGGAAGAAGGCGGGAACCTCTCGTCCATCCCAGGTCGTGTAGCGGATGGTCTCGGAAGGGACCGTTGGCAGGGAATCCCCTCCCTCGCCCTGGCCTACCACTCGAAAATCACCTTCCCGGGTGGCCAGCATCACGACCGACGGCCGCTCGATGGTCGATAGCCCGAAGGCGAGAGACCCGGAGTCCGGCGACCAGCTGAACCCATCGATCACGCCGTCTGGCGTCGAAAGTTCCACGCGAGCGTCGGGATCCTTGCTCGACATGATCGCCGCGCGGGAAACACCGTCAACGTTGACGGACAGGGCGATCGAGGAGCCGTCAGGGGACGGCGCGAAAAGCTCGACGTCCCACTCTGGTGCATAGATGGTGCTGACCTGACCGTCTGCCAGGTCCAGGTACATGAGCGCGACGAACTCACGGTCAAGGTTCGAGGTGAACCAGACGCCCGTGCCGTCATGGGTGAATGCGGCGCCGTAAACCCATTGCTCACCATCGTGCTCGGTCAGGTTCCGGACCTTCCCGCCACGCTCGACCAGCAACAGGTCGCAGTCCATATTGCCGTTGTTCCGGATGACGAGGGCGCGGTTTCCCTGGAGGGCAACCGGGTTCACCTGGCCACCGTTCTCCAGCCAGATCTCCGCATCGCCGGTCTCCAGCGACGACACCATGATGTCGAACGTGCCTTCATCCCGCTCGTTCGATCGGTAGATGACAGCGTCACCCGCTGAGGAGATCACACCGGGCTCGTAGAAGGCCATGTCTTGTGTCGTCAGCCGGGTTGGGGCTTCCTCCGGGGACGAAAGGGTATATAGCTGCTGTCGCTCGTTCCCACCGAGATCCATCCCGAAGACAATGCGCCCCGTGGCGGTGGATCCCAAAAGGGAGAGCAGACCTTCCCCGTACGAGGTCACGGGCTGCATCGCGCCGTCCGTCAGGGTGAGGACGCCGAGCTGCTTCGTGCCAGACGTATTGTCGAGGTAGGCGATCCGGTCGTCGCCGACGAAGACAGGGTTACTGATGGACGAGAGCGAGAAGTAGCGATTCGCTCCGGCGATGAACGATTCGGTCGTCGTTTCCATGGTCATGAGATGGAGTTCCTTATCTACTCGATTGTCAGGTCGTCGGGTCGAGCGCATCACGCAGGCCGTCTCCCAGCAGGTTGAAGGAGATGACGGTGACGAGAATGGCCAATGTCGGGAAGATGAAGGTGTGCGGGGCGAGCGCGAGGTATTCGCGCGCCGTGCTCACCATCGCGCCCCATTCCGGTGTCGGCGGCTGGATGCCGAGTCCGAGGAAGCTCAGTGTCGCGCCGACCAGGACCGCTGTGGAGACCTGGAGCGAGGCATACACGGTGATCGGCGAGACGAGGTTGATGAAGACATGACGGCGAACGATGTCTGTGTTTCGCGCGCCCATGACCCGAGCGGCGGTCACGTACTCCCGCTCGCGCAGTGACAGCACCATCGAGCGGGTGATTCGCGCGAAGCCCGGGATCTCGTTGATCCCGATCGCGATGATGATGTTCAGGAGCCCGGGCCCAAGGGCCGCGACAATCGCGATCGCGAGGAGGATGCCCGGGAACGCCATCATGATGTCGATCAGGCGCATGATGACCGAATCCAGCTTCGGGTAGAAGCCCGCAATGGCGCCGAGCGTTGTCCCGATAAGGAAGCTCAGCGCGACGGCGGAGAGTCCCATCACGAGAGAATACCTGGCGCCGAAGATCACGCGGCTCAGGATGTCTCGCCCCAGCTCATCGGTCCCGAACCAATGGCTCGGCGAAGGTGTCTTGAACCGGTTGACGATGTCCTGCGCCTTCCAGTCGTACGGGGCGACGACTGGTGCGAGCGCGGCCAGTATTGACAGAAGAAGCAGGATACCCAGGCCGACCAGCGCGAGCCTGTTCCGTACCAGCTTCTGCAGGAAACGATTTCGGGAGCGAACGGGAGCATCAGGTGGAGCGGGTCGAGTCGATGTCGCGGACTCCAGCCCGTCCCCCCGGGCGTCTCCGGTACCAGTGATCATCGGTATCTCTCTTAGTCGTATCGAATCCGTGGATCGATGACCGCATACAGGAGGTCAACCAGCAGGTTCACCATCACGAACAGGAAGGAGATGATGAGGACGGAGCCCTGGACGACAGGGAAATCTCGTCCCTGGATGGCATACACTGCCAGGCGACCAACCCCCGGGATCGCGAAAATCGTCTCCGTGACAACCGCCCCGCTCAGGAGATAGGCGAATTGCATCCCAAGCACGGTCACGATGGGCAACAGGGCGTTGGGTAAGGCATGTTTGACCAGGACCGGGACTTCTCGTAGCCCCTTGGCGCGTGCAACGCGAACGAATTCCTGGCCGAGTACCTCCAGCATGGTTGAGCGGGTTAACCGCGCCATGGTCGCGACCGAGCCGACCGCGAGCGTGATGGCGGGAAGGATCATGCTCTTGAACCCGTCGAGGGTCCAGATTGGCCCGCCGACCCCGCTGATCGGCAAGACCTGGAAGTGGTAGCCGAATACCCACATGAGGCCGAGCCCCACCGCGAATACTGGCATCGTGATACCCAGCATCGACACCATCATCAGGCCGGAGTCGATCGCCGTCCCTCTCTTGGCCGCCGCCACGACACCAAGTGGAATCGCGACAGCGGGGGTGAGGATCGCCGCCGCAACGGCAAGCTGGATGGTCTTCGGCAAGGCGGTGAGCACCTCGTCGATAACCGGGCGGTTGCTCCTGAGCGACGTACCGAGGTCACCCTGGACCACGCGCCCCAGATATCGGAGGTATTGCTCGGGCAGAGACTTGTCCAAACCAAGTTCCCGCTCGATCGCCGCGACCGTTTCGGGCGGGGCGTCCGCTCCGGCGATCACCTGGGCCGGATTGCCCGGCACCAGGTGGATCACCATGAAGACGAGAAGGGAAACACCGAGCAGGATCACTGGGAGGACCAGGAGCCGTCGGCTTACGTACTGTGTCATGCGAGTGAAATATCCTGCATCCGATAGAGCCAGCGAGAAGGATGAACCTTCACGCCCTGGACGCTATTGGCCTGGCCCAATGTGCCAAGAAGGTGGACGAGCGGTGCTGTCGGCGCATCCTCGATCAAGCGGCGCTGAACTCCTTCGTAGGCCTCCGTCACCGCTGCCGGATCGGGGTCCGAGCGGGAGGCATCCAGCCATGCATCGATCTCCGGGTCGTCATAGGAGAAGCGATTCGGTGCAGGCATTTGGCGCGAGTGGAAGTAGAAGTACAGGTTGTCCGCATTGTCGTAGAACACGCCAATGGTAAAGGCCACCTGGTCGCCGGAACGCGCGGCCTCGAACCAGGCGGATTCCTCGTACTGGATGGTCTCGACCTCGATCCCAACCTCGGCCAGCTGCTGCTCGATGATTTGCGCCTCGAGGACAGATTCCGAGCTGTTGATCACCCAGAATGGCATGGACAGGCGGGTCCCGTCTTTTTCCCGGATACCGTCATCGCCCTCAACCCATCCGGCTCCTTCAAGGAGTTCCCGTGCGTGATCGGGATCATAGGAGGGTGCCGCCTCGAGCGCACCCTGCCAAAAGCCCGGCGTTTCCGGGTGAAGCTGCGTGTAGGCGGGCGTGCCGAGCCCGAAGTACGCGCCCTGCACGATGTCATCACGATTGATGGCGTAATTGACCGCCTGGCGCACCGCGACGTCATCAGTCGGGGTCTTGCCCATATTCATGCCGAGATAACGGGTCTGCAGCTGCGCGTACTCAACGATTGTCACATCGGGAGAACCCTGCAGGCGGGCGACGTCTGCTGAGGGGACATTCTGGACGATGTGAACGTTGCCGGACTGGAACTCGGCCATGCGCGTGGCCGCTTCGGGGATGATGCGAATTTCCACGCCGTCGAGATACGCCGGGCCGGGATTGTCGAAGATCGGAGCGCCCCAGGTGTAGTCGTCAAAGCGCTCGAAGACGATTCGCTGGTTGCGATCCCACGATACGAATTTGAACGGCCCGGTTCCGTCAACCGCGGCGATGCCGTAGTTGTCACCGGCCTCCTCGACCGCTTCCTGGTTGAGGATGACCGACCACGCGCCAACCAGCTGATCGAGGAAGATGTTGTACGGCTCGCTCAGGTTGAAGACGACCGTGTGTGGATCTGGTGCCTCGATCGTATCGATCGGGTCAATGGTATAGGCGGTGGGAGAGCTCTCGTTCGCCTTCCAGCGCTCGAAGGTGTACTTCACATCCTCAGAGGTGAAGTCCTTGCCGGAGTGGAATTTGACGCCTTGCTTCAGCGTGAAGGTATAGGTCAGGCCGTCCTCACTCATCTCCCAGCTTTCGGCGAGACCTGGCTGGATCGAGCCATCGTACCCGCGCGACAACAGGTTCTCGTTTGTCAGTGCGATAACGCGTCCGGCGATCAAGGCCGTCGTGTTTTGAGGATCGAGGATCTCGGGATCCGCATCGAAGGCGACGATAAGTGTTCCGCCGGATTCCTGGGCAGCGAGCGCCTGTCCCGATGACGCCAGGCTGGTGACGCCTGCGCCCATCGCGAACGCTGCTGTCGCGCCCTGGATCAGGGACCTGCGATCCGTGGAGACCTCTGTGACATGCCGAGCCAACCGATTGGGCAAACGATCGTGGGACATAGTCGCTCCTATTGGTAACGGACAACACCGCCGGCGATATCCAGGTTCGCGAGATCGTTTGAGCGCTTCGGATGGTGGCCTGACACACTGGATTCCCGGCGATGTGCCGGGACACCGACCCAGAAGAAGCGACGTGGCCCTACCGTTCGAGCGCCCACACCGAGCACCGGACTGGAATTGGTGTCATCTGATCATGGCTCAAAACGGCTGTCAACATATCGTGATGGTGCACGATTTCGGCTCGAGGAACTGGGACCGAACGCACTTGGGCGCCTGATCCAACGCTGTCCACTTTGTGGAGGACCGGCCAGGCGGCCATCTCCGGAGTCGCCTTTCGTCGGGTTTGCGGACCGTGATCGTCGCTCGCAATCTACGAAGCAGATGCGGGAAAAGGATGGTGCCACTATCGTCGTCCCACCCGCATCTCGCGCTCCGTAGGGGCGGACCCCGTGTCCGCCCACCCGCGCCAAAAGACCCCGTCATCCTGAGCGCAGCAAGGGCTCGCTGCCGCTTCTCTCCCTGCGGGCTCGGCCAGAGGACCCAACGTGAAGCGTTTTGGCATGCAGCCTTCCCGCCTTCTCCAATGCTCCCTCCCGCACGGAATAACGTGCGGCGGCCGCGAACTTCAGGCCTCCTGTACGGGACGACGTGCGGCGCCCCCAAGACCACTGGCCCCGCACAACCGGGCCGCAATGTCGTCCCTCTGAGCCCGCCGCGAACCAAAAGACCCCGTCATCCTGAGCGAATGCGAAGGATCCAACGCGAAGCGATGCATCCAGCAGCCCCTTCCGCCATGAGCCACCCCCTTACGCTTACGGCCCGCCTCGCCTCGAACACCTCTCCACACGCCAAGACGCCAGGTTTCCCCTCTATCCGAAAACCTGGCGCCTTGATGCCTTGACCCGTTCGTCTCCCCAAGCCCCATTAATTCAAGATGCCCAGGTTTCCCCTATACCCGAACAACTTGGTTAACTTGAAAAGCTGACCCCTAAACGTTCCGGGAACCAAAAGAGCATGATCATGATCACCTTCCCGGCGAACGAGACCGGTTCATGACGGTTCTCCGGTGCAGACGGTCCCCATGCACGACCCCAAAACGCCCCTCGCATATTTCTCATCGCGACCGTATACTGTAGGTTAAGGTTCAGGTTCTAGATTGCCGTCCAGCCAGGAATTTATTCCCCCGTCCTGTGTCGCCCTCGTGCCGCAAACCGGTCAGCAGAGACCAGCCAACGTATTGCGGTCAAGCTCATGTACCCAAATCACGGCAAAACCGGTACTGTTGTGCTATCGGCAACGGAAGGGAAGACCTATGCGGACGCTCACACAGATCGAGCAGCGGAAAGCCGATCACCTGACCATCAACCTCGAGGAGGACGTCCAGGCGCGGACCCTCACCACCGGGTTCGAGCGGTACCGGTTCATGCACCAGGCGCTCCCCGAGCTGGATCTCGACGCGGTCGACGTGAGCGCCACGTTCCTTGGGCACAAGCTCGGCGCGCCCTTCCTTATCTCGTCGATGACCGGCGGTATCGAGGATGGCTGGGTCATTAACCAGCGGCTCGCCCGCGCCGCCGAGGCGTTCGGCTGCGCGATCGGTGTCGGCTCGCAACGCGCCGCTCTGGATGACCCCGCCCGCGCCCGCTATTTCGAGATGCGCGACGCCGCGCCCACGGTCCCGATCTTCGCCAACATCGGCGCCGTCCAGTTGAATTACGGCTATGGTCCGGACGAATGTCGCCGCGCCGTGGAGATGGTCGATGCCAATGCCCTGATCCTGCACCTGAACCCGCTCCAGGAAGCGCTCCAGGCGGAAGGCAACCGGGACTTCTCGGGCCTGCTCGCGAAGATCGCCGAGGTCTGCCAGGCGCTAGAGGTCCCGGTCATCGTCAAGGAGATCGGCGCTGGCATCTCGCCGGATGTAGCCCGGCGGCTCGCCGACGCCGGTGTCGCCGCGATCGACGTCGCCGGAGCCGGCGGAACGTCGTGGAGCAAGGTCGAGGGGCACCGGGCGACGAGCTGGCTGCACCAGCGGCTGGGCTCGACGTTTGCCGAGTGGGGGATCCCGACGGCCACCAGCCTCTCCATGGCCCGGGCGGCCGCCCCGGACACGCCCATCATCGCCAGCGGTGGATTGGTGACCGGCGTCGATGCCGCCAAGGCGATTGCGCTCGGCGCCGACCTGGCAGGCTTCGCCGGCCCGATGCTCCGGGCCGCCGCGATCAGCGAGGACGCCGTGTTCGAGCTGCTCGAGGCGCTCATCGTCGAGCTGCGCCTGGCCATGTTCTGCGCGGGGGCGGCAAGCGTGCACATCCTGAAGCAGGCATGGCTCGTATCTGGCGATGAAGCGGCGGGAGGCATGTTCCTGCGTATTCCGCCGGTCGAGCGGTCCGCCCGTGACCGATTTCCGTCTTCAAGACTGAAGGGGTAGACGATGTGGCCAGCCGTTGATGACCGCGCCGCCCATGCGGATTGGGACCAGTGCGAACAGATCGCCCGGCACCATGGCCGGACCTTCTATTTCGCCAGCCGATGCTTGCCGAAGGCGCAACGGAGGGCCATTCTCGCGGCCTATGCCTATTGCCGGATCGCCGACGACATCGTCGATACGGCCGGCGAGCGCGGGATGGACCAGGCGATGGTCGACCTTGCGGAGTGGGAGGCGCAGATCGCCAACCCGACCCACCCGGTCGCCGTCGCGTTCGCCCTCGTTCGTGATGAATACGACATCCCGGTCCAGCCGGTTCACGACCTGATCCGCGGCATCCGGATGGACCTCACCATCACCTCCTACGCCACCTGGGATGACCTGCGCGAGTACTGCTATTACGTGGCCGGCACGGTCGGCCTCATCGTCGCGCCGATCCTCGGCTGCCGGAACCCGGAAGCGCTCGGCGATGCCGCGACGCTCGGGATCGCCATGCAGCTGACCAATATCCTGCGCGACGTGGGCGAGGACGCCGATCTCGGCCGGCTCTACCTGCCACTGGAGGATATCGAGGCGTTCGGGTGCACGCCGGAAGGAATCCTCGCCGGCCGCCCTGGCAAGGGCTTCTCCCGCCTGATGGCGTTCGAGATCTCCCGTGCCCGGGCGCTCTACGCGGAGGCCCATCGCGGCTTTTCCTCGCTGGATGCCTCCGGCCGATTCACCGCGCTGATGGCCAGCGACCTCTATTCCCGCATCCTGATCGCGATCGAGGAGAACAACTACGATGTCTTCGGCCAGCGCGCCCATTGCTCCACGACCCGGAAGCTCCTTGCCCTCCCTGTCATCTCCGCCCGCTTCATGCGCCTCTCGATCCCGGTCCAAATCGCCGGCTTCCTGCCCGGGTAGGATCGCGACAATGGACGGACAACGGGACCTGACGGCATGGGGGAAGCGGTGACCCAACGAATCGTGGTGATCGGGAGCGGATTCGGCGGGCTGGCGACGGCCGTCCGGCTGGCCGCTCGCGGGCATGATGTCACCCTCGTCGAGAAGCGCGACAAACCGGGCGGCCGCGCCTATGTCTACAAGCAGGACGGATTCACCTTCGACGGCGGCCCGACCGTCATCACCGCGCCGTGGATGATCAACGAGCTCTTCGAGCTCGCCGGCCGTGATCCCGCCGACTACGTGACGATGGTGCCGGTCGATCCCTTCTACCGGATCTTCTTTTCGGACGGTGGCCAGTTCGACTACGTCGGCGATCGCGAGCGGATGCTTTCGTCGATCCGCGAGTTCAGCGCCTTCCCGGAGGATGCCGCCGGCTACGAGCGGTTCATCGGCAAGACGGAGAAGATCTTCGCCAAGGGCTTTACCGAGCTGGCCGCGACGCCCTTCCTGAACGTCATGGATATGGTCCGCATCGTCCCGGACCTGCTCAAGCTGGAGAGTTACCGGTCCGTCTACGGCTTCGTCTCGCGCTTCGTGAAAGACGACCGACTGCGGCAAGTGCTCTCGTTCCATCCGCTGCTGGTCGGCGGCAACCCGTTCCAGACGACCAGCATCTATACGTTGATCCACCATCTCGAACGCGAATGGGGCGTTTGGTTCGCCATGGGCGGCACCGGAGCCGTCGTCGACGGTCTCGTTCGCCTCTTTGGGGAGCTGGGCGGAACGCTGATGCTCGGGACCGGGGTGGACGAGATCCTGACTTCGAGTGGCAAGGCGACCGGCGTGCGGCTGGATGATGGGCGCGAGCTGCCGGCGGACGTGGTGGTCTGCAACGGTGACGTCGCGGCGGCGTACCAGACGCTGCTGCCGAAGGCGAGCCGGAAGAAGTACACCGACCGGCGGCTGGCGCGGATGCGGTACTCGATGTCGCTGGTGGTGATCTATTTCGGCACCGATCGGCGCTATCGCGACGCTACGGACAACCGGCTGGCGCACCACAACATCATCCTCGGGCCGCGCTACAAGGAATTGCTGGGCGATATCTTCAACCGCAAGACGCTGGCGGAGGACTTCTCGCTCTACCTGCATATGCCGACGATCACGGACCCGTCGCTGGCACCGGAGGGCGGCGAGGCGTTCTATGTGCTCGCGCCGGTGCCGCATCTCGGCGGCAAGATTGACTGGGCGAGGGAGGCGAAGCCGTATCGCGACAAGATCATGGGGTTCCTCGAGGAGCACTACCTGCCGGACCTTTCACGGCACCTCGTCAGCGAGCACATGATCGATCCCCGCCATTTCGAGGGCGTGCTCAGCAGCTACCTCGGGTCGGCCTTCTCGGTCGAGCCGGTGCTGACGCAGTCGGCATGGTTCCGGCCGCACAACCGGTCGGAGGAGCTGCCGAACCTCTACTTCGTCGGGGCGGGAACGCATCCGGGCGCGGGTCTGCCGGGCGTGCTCAGCTCCGCGAAGATCGCCGATGATCTCATCGCCGAGAGCGCGCCGGCTGGAGCGCGGTCATGATGGGCCGGCTCCTCGCATTCGTCCTCTTCTGCGCCCAGGGTGCCTTCGCGGTGCGGGTCTTCTCGCGCATGGCGTCCAGCGCGAAGGGCGGGGTGCGCGTCGAGCGGTCGGACGAGTCCCCGTTTGGCGACGATACCGTAACGATCCTGATCCCGGTGCTCAACGAGGCCGCACGCCTGGCCCCATGCCTGGATGGCGCGGTGGCGCAGGGGCCGGAGGTAGCGGAGATCCTCGTCATCGACGGCGGCTCGACCGACGGTACGCAGGACCTCGTGCGGCGCCACGCCGAGCGGGATGAGCGCGTGCGTCTCATCGACGCCTCGCCGGTTCCGGAGGACGTCAATGGCAAGGCACACGGCCTCCAGGCCGGGCTGGAGTCGCGCGAGGTACATACCGAATGGGTCCTGACGCTGGACGCCGATGTCCGGCCCGAGCCGTCGCTGGCACGGTCGCTGCTGGCCCATGCGAAACGGACGAAAGTCGACGCCTTCAGCATCGCGACGTTGCAACGACTCTCCGGCGCGACGGAGGGTCTGGTCCATCCGTCGCTTCTGGCGACGTTGGTGTACCGGTTCGGTCTCCCCGGGCAGGCGACCACCGACCCGGCCATGATCCAGGCGAACGGGCAGTGCTTCTTCGTCCGATCGACGTTGCTCCGCGATGTCGGCGGATTCACCGGAACGATGCGATCCCCGAACGAGGACGTTACCCTCGCCCGGACCATCGCCTCACGCGGCCATGCGGTCGGTTTCTATGAAAGCGACCGGCTCGTCGCCGTCGAGATGTACGCGGGATCGCGAGAGGCGTGGGAAAACTGGACGCGGTCGCTGCCGATGCAGGACCGGTTCGTGCCGGATGCAACCCCCCGGTTGCTGGAGGTCGCGCTGGCCCAGGCGCTTCCGCCCTGGATCGCGGCCATATCCTGGCGCACATTGGGGCGAAAACATCCGCTTGCGCTGCTCAATATCGGTCTTGTCGCGGCCCGGATCGGGACGCTCGCCGGAATGGCCCGGGCATACGAGACAAGACCGTGGACATACTGGCTTTCACCGCTTCTTGATGTGCCGGCGGTCATCCGCATCTGGATCATGGCACGACGCCGAATTCACCGCTGGCGGGGTCGGACGATCGATACAGGGAGAACGACATGACGAACGGAACTCGCCGGTGGCTCCCGTGGGGCCTGGTGATCGCGCACCTGGCAGCGATGATATTCGGGCTCATCGGCATGCTGGTGATGCTCCCGAACCCGCATCTCTGGAACGAGGATCCGCTGGCGCGGGACATCTTCACGTGGTCGATGGACAACGCGGGCGCGACGCATATCGTGCTCGGCGCAGCGGCCATGTTCGTGACCGGCGGATATCTCATCGGCTGGGCAAAGACGACGACCTTCTTCGTCGTCTCGTGCGCGCTCTCGCTGACGTCCGAGCTGCTCGGCACGACCATGGGGTTCCCCTTCGGCAACTATGAGTACACCGATTTCCTCGGGTACAAGGTTCTCGGGCACGTTCCCTACTCCATTCCGCTCTCCTGGTTCTACGTCGGGTTCGCGGGATACCTGATCGGGACGACCCTGGCCCACCGTCTGCGCCTCCCCTCGCCGTCTGTCATGGCGGTGCTGCTGGGCGTCTGGTTCCTGACCGTGTGGGATCTCGTCCTCGACCCGGCGATGGCGCACGAGTCGCTGAGGATCCAGTTCTGGATCTGGGACGAGACGGGGCCATACTTCGGCATGCCGATCAAGAACTTTGTCGGCTGGGCGTTCACGGGCCTGCTCTTCATGGCCCTGAGCCGTCTACTCTGGCGACGTGATGTCGTCCTTCCGCCGTCATCGCTTACGATCCCGTTCATCATCTACGCGTCGAACCTGATCTTCGCGATGGTCCTCAGCGGCGCGGTCGATCTCTGGACACCGATCATCGTCTCGGCGCTGCTCGGCATGATCCCGGCCGCGCTTACGCTCTATCGCGGATCGTCGGATCCCGCTGGAGAGCCGCAGCTTGCCAGAAATGCCTGATTTTGCGTGGCGGTTCCTGCGGGCTGCCGGCGGCCGCGTCGCGGCACGCAACCTCGACCTGAAGATCGAGGGGCAGGACCGGATCCCTACAAGGGGACCGGTCCTGCTCGCCGCGCGTCATTTCCATCATCTGTACGATGGCTGCGTCATCCTCACGTCAATCCCCCGCCCGGTCCACATCCTTGTCGGGCTCGACTGGGCCAGTAACCCGATGATCGGACGGGTGATGCGGTTCGCCTGCCGCTCGGCCCGCTGGCCGGTCGTCGCCCGGCCGGGTGCGCACTCGGGCGTTACGGCGCGGGATGCCGCGATCGCGTTCCGTCAGGCGGCGAATGACAGCCTCGATCTCTTTCGGGAAGGGCGCATCCTGCTCGTCTTTCCCGAGGGGTACCCGAATATCGACCCGTCGTACACGCCGAAGCGCGACGAGCGCGAGTTCCTGCCGTTCCAGCAAGGTTACCTGCGGCTCGTCAGGCTCGCGCAGCGGGAGGGCATGCAGGTGCCGGTCATGCCGGTTGGGCTTGAGTACCGGCGTGAGGACGCCGACCGTTGGCGGGTGGATTTGCGGTTTGGTGAGCCGGTCACCGTTGACGGGGAGGACGCGGCGCGGGACATTGAGCAGCAGGTACGCGCGCTGTCCGGCGCGCCATGATGATGCACCCCGGAGACCCGAACGATGTCACAGCGCCCTGACCAACTCCCCGTTTCATACTGGCATGCGACGTTCCCGCCGCCAGCGCCTGAAGAGTCCCTCCCCGCCGGAACGGATGTCGCCGTCATTGGCGGCGGGATGCTCGGTGTCTGGACGGCCTACTGGCTGGCGCGACAAGGCGTCGATGTGACGCTGATCGAGCGCGAGGTCATCAGCTGGGGCGCGACCGGTCGCAATGGCGGCTTCCTCACCGGCGGCGGTGCCCTCTCCTACCGCAGCGCGATCGACTCGTTTGGCCGGGACGCCGCCCGCGCGATCTGGACCGTCTCCGCAGACGGGCGGGCACTGGCACAGGACGTTATCGGTCGCGAGGAGATCGACTGCGATTTCCGGATGCCGGGCATCATGTCCCTCGCTCTGTCCGAGGCCGACCTCGATGGCAAGCGCTCGAATGTCGCGCTCCTGCATGAGGACGGCTTCACGGCGGAGCTGCTCGATCGCGAAGATGTTCAGGATGTCGTCCGGACGCCATTGGGTGAAGAGATCGCCGGCGGCGTCCTCTCGCCGGACGGTGGGTTGCTTCACTCCGGTCGCTACCTGGCCGGGCTGGCAGCCGCCGCGAAACGTCACGGCGCGCGCATCTGCCAGGCAGAGGTGACGGGGATCACATCGACCGAGAGCGGAGCGACGGTATCGACCGCCTCCGGGGACGTCGAGGCGCAGCGCGTGGTTGTCGCGGTCAACGCGTGGACCGATACGCTGGTCCCGGGACTGGCCGGCCGGATCGTGCCGGTACGCGGCCAGATCCTCGCCTACGAACCCGTCGAGCCGGTCTTCGAAACAGGTGTTGGCACCGATATCACCCCGACCGGTGAATACTGGCAGCAGGCAACGGATGGCTCCATCGTCATCGGCGGGTGTCGTGCCGACGCTCCGAACGGGGATGTCGATGTGCGAGAGATGCGGCCGACCCCGGACGTGACGGCGAAGATCGAAGGGGTCATCCCCAGGCTCTTCCCGGATCTGGCTGGGCTGCGTGTCGCGCGTCGCTGGGCGGGACTGATGGCGTTCACCTCGGACTACGTGCCCGTCGCCGATGCGGCGCCGGAGATGCCGAACGTCTGGGTAGGCGGCGGATTCTGTGGCCACGGTATGCCGTTCGGGCCGCGCATCGGCCAGCTCCTCGCGGACGCCGCAATGTCCGGCCAGACGCCGGAAGCACTCCATCCGTTCCGGGCGAATCGCGAGTCCCTGACGCTTCTCTCGGCATCCGGCACGCAGCAGGAGACGGACGTCATCCCGCAGGCTGAGTAGACGTCAGGGCCGAACAGGAATATCCGTTAGCGATGAAGGGCGTGGTATGAGACCACGCCCTTCATCGTCAGGAATAGATCGCCCGTCAGATGGCTGAGCGAATGAATCGTGGTGCCAGCGCGGCTTCGACGCCGCGCCGTACCGGATCGGCAAATGCCCGTTGCGAATTTGGGGCCGAGGCTGGTGTGCCGTTCAGCAGCCACTCGACCTTGCTTCTCAGCTCGGTATGCGCGACGTGGACGAAGGAGAGGTCCAGGTCCAGCAGGTCATCGTGATCGTAGCCGACATCGCCGCTCAGCTTCGCGGTCTGGAGTGTCTCGGAAGTACACGTCGAGCGATAGTCGTTCGCCAGGGAGACCATGCTCGTCACCCCGAGATCGGTCTTGAAGTGCCCCTCGATGTCGTCGAGCACCTCCGGGATCGCCTTCGCGGCATCCATCCCGCCGGTCTGCTCGAGAACGGCGCGCACGATTTGCTGCTGCCGGCTCTGGCGCCCGAAGTCGCCGTCCTTGCCGCCGCGATACCGGGCGTAGAGCAGTGCCTCCTCGCCATTGAGTTTAAGCTCACCCTTCGGGAAGGTCACGCCCTTGTATGTGAACTCTGTGTCATTGGTGACGGTGACCCCGCCGATGACGTTGACGATGCCCACGAGGCCGCCGAAGTCCAGCAATCCAAAGTGATCGATCTGGACCCCAAGGAGCTGCTCGACGACAAGCGTCTGGTACGGTACGCCGCCGACATCGAGGGCGTGGTTGATCTTCGACATGCCGTAACCCGGGAGGTTCACACGGGTATCACGGGGAATCGACAACGTGCGGCAGGTGCCTTCTTCGCCGTTGATATGCAGGACGAAGAGTGAATCCGGCCGAACGCCCACATCGATCTTGTCACCATCGCGAGCGTCGACGCCCATGAGCAGGATCGTGACGGATCCCGGAGCGGTCGGCGCGGGAGGCTGTATGCCATACACCGAGCCCTTTCCCTCTTTGACGTCCTGGAGGACCAGCTGGGCGGGCGCAACCTCACCATTGAGCAGGAGCGGCGGTGCGCTCAGGCTGTTGAACGCGTTGAATTTGGCGGTCACATACCAGGCGGCCGAGCCGCCGGCGGTCATGAACATGAAGAGAAAGACGATCGGGAACATGAATCGCTTCTTGCGATACCACGCCCGGTGATGACGCGACCGACGCCGCGAACGGCGGGATGACCGGCTGCGTTCCGGGGGAGGCGCCTGCAGCATAATGCCGCATTCCCCGCAGACGATATCGCTTGGAAAGATAGGACCCCCGCATGTTGGACAAGTGCCAGGCATATCGTGAAAACTCCCTGGGCGCGGGTGTGTCGAAAGTTGACGATAATTCGAATGTCCTCTGGTTGACAGTATAACATCGCAATTCGGAGGTGCAAGACTTGGCATGTATTCGCATGGATACAAGTTAGGGCACCGTAATTTATCGTTGTTTGCGTATTTTTCCGTGGATTACGATGAATACAGGAAGAGTTGTGCGAAGAGTACGTACATAGAACAAGCTGTCAGGCGCCGGTCGCTAAGGGACCGGTACCTGACAGCTTGTGTTCAGGGCGCGGACGTGTTCGGGGCCTGGATCAGCCTGCGCGACGGTCGACGGGAAGCAGCGCGACCACGTCGGGAGCGAGCGACGCCCGACCACCCGTGAGCCACGCGACCTTGCTCTCGATCTCGTCCGGCGAGACGTGGACGAATGAAAGCTCCATGCCCTCGAGTTCGTCCCAGTCGTTGCCGACCGCGCCGTCGAGCCCGGCGTTTTCCATGTCGCCCAACGCACAGCCGATCAGGGCGTTGAAGCCGAAGGAGGCGACGCCGCTGGCGCTCATGTCGGTCTTGAGGTGTCCCTCGAGGTCCGACATCACAGATGGAAGGACGCGAGCCGCGTCCGTCGGGCCAACCTGCCGCAGGATCGCCTGGAGCAGCTCCTGTTGCCGACGCTGGCGCCCGAAATCCCCCTCGGCGTCGTTGCGGAACCGGGCGAAGACCAGCGCCTGGTCGCCATTGATCGTGTTCGTGCCGGCCGGAACGGTCACGCCCTCGTACTCGAGCTCGGTCGGGGTGGAGACCGTGACCCCGCCGATGGCGTCGACCACGCCGGCCATACCGTCGAAGTCGATCAGGGCGAACTGGTCGATCTCGATACCGAGCAGCTGCTCGACCACAAGCGTCTGGTACTCGACACCCCCGACCGAGAGCGCATGATTCACCTTCGACATGCCGTAGCCCGGGAGCAACGTGCGGGTGTCGCGCGGAATCGACAGGGTGCGACAGGTGCCGCCGCTCGCGTGCAAGACGGAGAGCGAGTCCGGCCGGACGCCGAAATCGACGCTCTCCCCGCCACGGGCATCGACGCCCATCATGAGCATGGTGAACCCGCCGGGATCGGCGACGTCGGTGACACCCCATTCGGCCCCACGGCCATCCTCGACCATCGCGAGGACCTGGCCGGGAACGCTGTCCGACGATGGTCGCGTGTAGTCGTTGAAGACCGCGAGACGGTCGTTGATGATCCAGGCGAGGATACCGCCGGACAGGACGAGGACCAGCAGCAACACCAGCGGGATCACGACTCGCTTGCGTGAGAAGAACGGGCGACGCGGTGGCGGCGGTGGTGCGTCCTGCGATCGCGGTCGCGGTCGTGACGCAGCCTGCTGCCGGGGTCGAGCGGCCTGGCGACGCGGTGAAGGCGTGTACGGGACCGTTTCGTCGGACCCGTCGCGATCATCGGACGATGTTGCGAGGATGGTGCCACAGCTGGGGCAAAAGGCATCGGTTGGGGAAACTGGCGCCCGGCATGACGGGCAGGATGATGGCATGAAAGCGCGCTCCGAGTAGGGAATGACGCAGGTGAACGGGCCGGAAGTTCGGCCGCCGGGAGTGTACCACCCGGCTCCCTTCCTCCAACGATCAGGCCCCCGCGTTCGGTTTCGCCCCGTTCACCTGCTGGATCACCTTCGTGATGTCGATCATGCGCGCAACGGCGTCACGGATGAAGGCGACGTCGCGCTCCCGCGGAATAAGCGGCTGGATCGGGTGCATGACCCGGTTGCGAACATCGTTGATGTCGCGGGCGACCGGCGCCAGGGCATCCGGCGAGTCGAAGCCGATCATGCGCCAGACGTTCCGAGACTCCTGCGCGATGTGGAACATGTCCGACAGCGTGATCTGGACAACTGGCGAGAGGTCCAACCCCTCGTCCTTCTGCTCGCGCCAGAACTCGCGCACGCGGGCCTCGGTGCTGTCGCTCAGCAGCCGGATCGCGCCCCAGTCGTCGTCGAACTCTTCCATGATGAGCTCGCCGAGCGAGGTCTCCAGCATGGCGATGACGGTGTACACGGACGCACGGAAGAGCGGGCGGTTGAGGTCGGCGGAGGTGATGAGGGCGAACCAGCTTTCGGGCCGCTCGTCGTCCGAGTCGGCCCGATGGATGACGGCGTGGTGGTCGCGGAGGGCATCCAGCAGCTCGAGGACGGCCACATGGCCGGGCATCTCTGGCACGGTGATCTTCGCCTTGGCCGGGACGATCGGCTCGTCGTTGTCGATGAGCGTGCGCAGCTTCCTCGCGGGGATGAGGCCGGCGAGGTCGCCGTCGTCCGTCAGGACGGGGATGCGGGTCCAGCCCTTCTCCTCCGCGCGATCGAGGATCGTCGGGTCAACCGGCCCCGGCCTGATGGAGAGGAGCTGCTCGGCCGGCGTCGAGATGGTGGAGAGGCGGATGGTGATGGTGGGGGTAGTGGGGATGCGGCGGGGCAACAGTTAATCCTAACTAAAACGGTGATCTGCTCGATCAGCCTACAAAGGACTGGAGCGCAGATATGACAGATGGCAATGCCAAGGCTCCTTGAGCGGCAAGCTGTCCACTCGCATCTAGCGCAATTCGACTCAGTACGTCCCGGACTTTCGGCCCAAGCTTCTCGCTCCCTTCACCCACTTCGTCGTCCTCTAGAGCAGCAGTTATCTCTTCGATACCCTGATCAGTGAGACCCGCTTCCTTCAGGGCGGTAATCAAACGGTCCCAGTCGCCGGTCTCTGAACCTTGATTCACCGTAAGGGAACTGATGGGTGAGTTCTGAGCGATATTGCCAACAGGCGCATTAAAGACCTGGTTGAAGACAGATCCAGCGATAAGCCGCTCCTGTCTCTCTTCACCACTAGATGCCTCGACCGATTGGGGCTCCTCAACACTCAGCCTTTTCAGCGTGGAGGTAGGGATGGTGATCTCGTATTCGGCGTTTCTCCTCCCAGGAGTCAGAATGATTAGTCCGTCATGGTGTAATGCGCGGAGGTGAGACAGATCTACTTCGTTGTCTCCGACAATACCCTCATGGTGAAGATGAAGCGCTCCATCATAACCAAGCACATGAATCACGGTGGGGCTTACTAGGTACGCATCAATCAACCGGGCAAGTAAGCGCTTTCGTTCTTCCTCAATATCTGCAGGCAGTCGGGACTCCTTCGCCATGAGCGCAGTCTCCTCTGAAATTCTTCTATCAATAAACCGTAGGGCTGGTATTGCGACGGAAACAAACTCGTCGCCCCTAAGTCGAACTTGGCCATCCGCAGAGTAAAACCAGAAAGACTCGTCCGGTCTGTACTGGGAGACATCAAGACCCGCCTTTTCAAGACGATCTAGCAACTCACCGTAACGAGTGAGTTTTCGAATATTCTCAGTCCTTCTTACCTCCCGCAAGAGTTCATTTATTGCATCACGAACTTGGTGAAGTGTTTCCAGTTTCCCCGATGTATGCATGCTGGAATCCCGACGCTTGTTATCTAGCAGAGACTACAGACTAAGGTCGCAATGCCGGCCACATTCTATTCGAGGACAAAATCGTCCGCGACGAGGCGGGGGATGCGGGCGGGGCGGCCAGTGGTGGGGTTCATGAACGCCCACTCGGTGCGGGCGGAAACGATCGTCTCGCTGCGTGGCAGCGGGATCAGCTCATCCGCGATCAGCAGGCGATCGACGAGGCCGATGCGGTCGTCGTCGTTGACCCGGCTGATGTCGTAGAGGCGGAACGCCCGCGCCCCTCGCATCTCGACCGGCCAGGTGCGCACCTGCAGTAGGTCACCCTCGAACGCTGGCCGCAGGTAGTCGATCTCGTGACGCCGGGCGACGAACAGTGCGCCGACCTTCTCCATCAGCGCCGTCGATGACCAGCCGAGCGCCGCGGCGTGGTCGATCGCCACCTGCTCGAGGTAGTTCAGGTAGACGGCGTTGTTGACATGGCCGAGCGGGTCGCACTCGCTGAAGCGGACCCGCACGTAGCTCACGTAACCGGACGTTGGGTGCGTCATCGCTTGGCCCCCAGCCGCTTCTGCTCGAGTTGGAAGATGCGCTCCAGGATCGCGATCGTCGACGCGTAGGTCGAATCCATGCCGTAGAACGAGAGGCCCCGGGCACCGAGCGTGTGCGCGCGGGTATAGGGCGTATCCGATGCGTAGTGGATGATGCCGATGTCGAAGTTGTGCTGGTACGGCACGAGGTTGATCGCTTCGTTGGAGGGGTGACGTTCGAGGAAGGTGTCCTCGAAGAGCGCGCTGAGGTATGGGCCCGCCTCCATCTCCACGACCGTGTAGTTCTCCTGGTAGAAGAAGTCGAGGTAGCCCTGGTTCTGGAGATAGGTGCCGCGGACGGTCACGGCCTTCTGGTTGTCGAGTGCGGCGCCAAAGACCAGATATGGTGAGACCTGCTCGTAGCCGAAAGCGTTGTCGAACCAGTACGTGTTGCCGGAGTGCTCGTCGTAGACGACATTGGACATCATGATGTCGCCGATGCGACCGTTGAGCGTGGCAGCCTTGCCGAGGATGTAGACGCCCTTCAGGTTGTCCGTCGAGCTCGCGACCTGCGACATGATGTGATAGGCGGCCATGCCGAGCGGGTAGTTGATGTTGATGATCAGCGCATCGGAGTCCCGCAGGTCGGGCTTCGGCAGGCGGGCGTCGAACCACTGCGGATCGAGCTTGTTCATCTCGATGATCTGGATGCCGACGTCGACCGCTGCCGAGGGGTCGAGGTGGGTGATGCCGACGGCTTCCTCCTCTTGCGTCCGGCGCTCGCGCTCGGCGGCACGGTCCGGGCCGTGGAAGTAGTGCCGGGCGGCGAAGTACAGCAGGTTCTCCAGCGACGACCGGCTCCGGCCCTCGCGCCACCAGTTCAGTTCCGGGTAGAGCTCCGGGTGCTTTGTTTCGTCGATGAAGTCCATCAGCTCTTGCTTGCGGCGCATGGCGACGCCCGAGAGGGTGTTGACGAAACTGTGCGTGTTCGAGGAGATGAAGTAGACCGGACGCGTATTCAGCTCCCAGGCGCCGACCTTTTCCATGACCGGGTCCCACCAGGCGCGGGTGGAGCGACGGTATCCGAGGTAGGTACCGCCGAACATCTGCATGTCCATCCGCTTCCGGTCCTGCGCGAGCAGGCGGAAGTTCTGCCACATCTGGTCGCCCCAGACGTCCTTGAGGCGGTTCCAGTCCGCCTCGGAGATGAGCACCGCGTCACGCAGCCGCTTGTCCAGCTCCGGCGAGGGTGCCTGACCCTCTTCCAGCGACAGGAACTCCTGCTGGACGTCCTTCACGTCGCGCAGCAGGCGGCTCATCTTGTTCCATTCGATCTGGTAGGCGACCAGTGAGGGAATCAGGTCATCGAGGTCTGACGACGAGGCGATGAATGCAGCGAGGCGGTCGGAGCCGTTCCAGTACCAGCGACGGCGACGTCCGGGCGAGGAGACCGGCTCCCAGCCGTGGATCTCGCTCAGGCCGGCGTTGACGAAGGAGGCGCGTGACTGGCCGAGCAGGATGTGATCCACATGCACGATGCAAGACGGCAACCGGTTCGCCGAGTAGAGGAACGCATTCATGTCCGGCTCGGGTTCCTCAGCACCGGCGTGGAGCGAGGAGCCGGAGGTAAGGTGCGCTGGCTCAAGCGAGCGCAGTGCGACCGCACCGCTGCTTTCCAGCAGCGTCATGTAGGTGCGCACATAGAGCTCGACCTCGCGACGCGCTTTTGGCGGGGTGTCGAGCTCGGCGAATGCGCGGCGGACTTCCTGCCGGACCTCGGTCGGGTTGCTGTCTACGGGCTCGTCGGACAACGGCTGCATCTACATCCTCCAGTGACGACGGTGTCGCGCGACCGGCGCGATGACGTTGGCTCAAGGATAGGAAGCAGGCGGCATCCGCGCCACCAAATCGATATCGCCAGGGCGCTGCCCTAGGTCGGGGAACCGGTGAATTCCATGAGTGAGGAGAATGGCTTGCCGGGTGCCCAGTGAAGATCCGGGATCACCTCACGCCACCCACGCCGGAAGTAAAACCGCTTGGCTGGATGATCTCCGTGAAAAGTGATGAGCATGCAGCGGCGATCCGCCACCGTCGCCATGATCTGGTCATGGAGGCGGGTGCCGATCCCCTGCCCCTGCACGTCAGGGTGGACGGCGATGTCCGCGAAGTACCAGGCGTCTGGCAGCCAGCCGGCCACCGGCGTCCCCTCGACTGCCCTCATGGCGGGCTCGAACCAGCTCGGGATGCCGGTCGCGTCGTAGCCGACGACGAACCCGGCGAGCCTCTGGCCGCTCCATGCCGCGACGCCCTGGAATCCGGTACATCGCGACATCTCGGGAAGCGATTCGTCGCGATACCGTGCCGTGTATTCGTTCGATTCGCCAAACGCCGCCTGGTGGAGCGAGGCAAAGTCGGCGGCAAGCGTTCGCATGCGGTCAGGGGCCAGCCGGCTGGTTTCGACCCTAGTCGTGGACACGACGTGTCACCTTGCAGCCCATAATGACGGCGGGTTCATCCTCACCTCCGGGGTAACGGAAATCAGGCAGCAGGTCTTCGAAGCCGAAGCGGCGGTAGAGGTCCTTCGCGCGGTCGGTGGGGCTGGCCGAGGTCGAGAGGAGCACGGTGCGGCCGGCGAGATCGGCAAGGAAGGCCTTGATGAGGGCGGTCCCGATACCCCTCCCCTGCACCGCCGGTTCGACGGCGACCTCGGCGAGCTCGAATGCGCCGTCCTGCCAGCTGTCAGCGCCCGCCTCGGTCATGGCCGGACGGATGGTGTCATGCCACCACTGGCCGGGACGGCTGTCGTAGCCGTAGATGAACCCGGCGGGAACGCCGTCGAAAGTGGCGACATAGAGGAGGAAACCCGGATACATCGCGTGCTTGGCGAAGGCGACGCTCAGGAAGCGGACTGCTTCATCGGTCGGGATGTCGTAGGCGTTCCGGTAGATGCGGCCAACGGCACCCGACACGTCACGGACGCGGAAGGGCTCGATGCGGTGGATCTCGATGTTCGTTCCGTTCATGGCTTCTTTGCCGCGTTCCATGTCGTTCCCCACGTGTCCAGGAGTCTTCTTTTCAATCTTCTACCTTGAGGATCGTGCCGCTCCGGCTGTCCATCGGCGGTAGTGACAGGGTACCGCCATTGAAGGTCGGGCCAGCCTCGCCGGTGAAGATATCGGTCGTCGTGCCTCCGACGCTACCCGGCAGGGTCAGGACCAGTTCCTCCGTGGGTCGTGATCCGGCGTTGATGACGACGAGCAGTGTCTCCTCCTCATGTTGCCGGAGGAATGCGAGCACGCTCACGTTGCCACTCTCCAGCAACGTGAACGAGCCGGTCCGCAGCGCCGGGTGGATCTCACGCGCCTGACCCCACTCGCGATAGATCGTGAGGACGCTGTCCGGATCGTCCGCCTGTGCCTCGACGTTCAGTTCCTCCCAGCCTGGCTGCATTTCCGTGTAGGGCGTACCGGTGGTAAAGCCACCTCCGGGCTCGCCGGACCACTGCATCGGCGTCCGGAGATCTGGATCCGGCTTGTCGCCAGGCATCCCGATCTCTTCGCCGTAATAGATGAAAGGCGTCCCTGGGAACGTCAGCAGCATCATCGCGCCGACGCGTAGCTTCGCCGGATCCTCACCGACCTGCGTGGCGAACCGGCGCTGGTCGTGGTTCGTCAGCAACGTCCCCCAACGCTGGTCCGGGAGCGTCTCGTAGGTGCGCTCGAGCACCGGGCCGAGCGTCCGCACGCTCCCGAAGTTGCTGGCGTTGACCATCTGCTGGGCAAGGTCGAACTGGAAATACTGGTCCAGGGTATCCGGGTAATACGGTAGCAAGCCGTCGACGCCGGCGGGCAGCACCTCGCCGACCGTGTATGAATCCGGTTTCACGGATCGCACGAATGCGCCGAACTCCTCCAGCCATTGCATCGTCGCGGGCGTGCTCTCCTGGACACGCCCATCCTCGATCAGGTGCTTCACGGCGTCCATGCGGAATCCGTCGACGCCCATCTCGAGCAGCCAGTACTCCGCGATGCGCTCGATCTCGGCATTGACCTCCGGATTCTCGAGGTTCAGGTCCGGCATCGTGTCGACGAAGACGCCGTAGTAGTAGCCGTCGCCGCCCGGCACCTCGTGCCAGACGTCCTGACCCCACGGCCCGATGTAGCCGGGATCCTCGTCCTCGAAGATGTACCAGTCGCGGTACGGTGATTCGGGGTCGCTGATCGCGTCGAGGAACCACGGATGCTCGGATGACGTGTGGTTGATCGGGAAATCGATGATCACCCGGATGCCGCGCGCGTGCGCCTCGTCCATGAATGCAAGGAAGTCGTCGTTCGTGCCGTAGTCCGGCTCGACGGTCTTGTAGTCGGTGACGTCGTAGCCGTGGTAGCTGGGTGATTCCATGATCGGCATCAGCCAGATGCAGCTCACGCCGAGGTCGTCACCCTCGCCCGGCACGCCGTCGTTGAGGTGATCCAGCCGGCTGATCAGCCCCTGGAAATCGCCGATGCCGTCGCCGTCCGAATCCATGTACGAGCGGACGAAGATCTCGTAGCACGCGGCGCCGCTCCACCACGGCTCGCTGCCGTCAGTGACTTGCGAGGCGACCGGTGTCTGGGCCGCAACGACAACGCCCTGAAGGAGGAAGATAAGTGCGAGCAAAGAGACGGTAAGACGTTTGATCATGGCGTCTCCTGTGGGAAAGCTGCGCTGGGTACAGTCTCCCCTTGTGCGCGACTCGGTTCCCAGGGAGTCGCCCACAAGGGGCGACTGTACCGGAATCGTCTTAGAGCTCGAAGCCGATGGCCTTCAGGAACGCCTGCGCGATCACGGCATGGCCGGCGAGGTTCGGATGGATGCGGTCATCGGCCCAATCCTTGGACTCGGAATGCTGCAGCGCGGCGTCGAACGCCTCCTGCGTCCGCACATTGATGGCCCCGAACTCATCCGCGAGCTTCCGGGCAATCAGGCCGTACTCGCGCGTCTGGATGAGCTGCGGGTCCGACTGGTCCTTCTCGATCACGTAGGGTTCGACCACGATCAGCTTGCAGCCGGTCTCCTCGACCGCGCGCTGCAGCAGCTCGCGCAGGTTCGCCTCGTATTCGTCCTTCGGGACCGCCTCGTGCGCCTTTGCGCCGTACGCCCGCCAGACGTCATTGATGCCGATCTTGACCGAGAGCCAGTCAGGTCGGTAAGCGATAACGTCCTCGTCCCAGCGTGCCTTGAGGTGGCGTGTGGTGTCGCCTCCGATGCCGGTGTTGATGAACTCGAGGTCCAGCTCGGGGTAGCGGGCCGTGATGAATGCCTGGACCAGCGACATGTACCCCCGGCCGAACGGGGCGTACGCTTCTTGACGGCGTCCGGCATCGGTGATGCTGTCGCCGGTCATGACGATGCGGTGTCCCTTCTCGAAGATCACTCCCCTGCTCCCCTTCTTCTATGGAAAACATCGATCGATTTCTGGATTCGAAGTGTACCGCCTTGCGGGACGGTGCCGGCACGGGCGACCCGGCCAGTTCCCCTCCCTCAGGCATCAGCGGGTCCGTAGTATCCTTTGCCCAGTAACGCCCTGCGGAAGGCCGGATGGAGTTGATCGACGCACCCCTCAACGCATGGATAAAGACACGCGCGGTGGTTGTTGCCACCAGCGCTGATGTCGCTTGCCCGGAGAAGAACCATGCCGGGTAGGTTTGGCTCGTCCGAGTCTCGTTGGAGCAGCGAGCGCGAGCGTCAGGAGCGGGATCGCCAGCGCCAGGAGTCCGACGCAAAGCGTGGGACGCCTTCGCGCCGTTCCTCGTGGCGGGAAGGAGCGTCCGGAAGCACGCCGAAGCCGGAGAGCGAGAGCCCGATCCGCGAGCGTCGCGCATCCGAGCCGCCACCATCGACCCCGGATGAGGAGATTCGCCCGGCAACCGTCGGGCGAAAGTGGCGCGACTCCGTCTCGTCTTCCCCTCCGGATGACGGCTCGTCCCTCCCTCCGCTGCCCGGTGACGATGGTGGCGGGAATGGTGATTCGAAGAGCGGCAAGGGCCTGCTCATCTTCGGCCTCGTGCTGTTCATCCTCATGGCCGTGCTGGCCTTCACGCCCATCGGGCCGCTCGGCAGCGACAACGACGAGAACGGCGACCCGACTGAGGTTGCGGTTGTCCCGACGGCTCCGTCACAGGACCCGCAGGCGCGGGGCGACCTGTCATCAACACCGGCCCCGCCCGACCTGGAGGACGCGGAGTTCATCGTCTGCATCGACCCCGGTCATGGTGGATGGGATCCTGGCTGGGAGCGACTAGACACGGAGGAATACGCGCCGCCCTACTTCATCGAGTCCGAGATCAACCTCGCGATGGGCCTCATGCTCCGGGACGAGCTGGAGTCCCGCGGGATCGGCGTGGTGATGACCCGCGAGACGGGCACCGCATCCAACGTCTTCAGCGAGGACGTGAACGGGGATGGCCGCACCATTCGCGATGGCGAGCAGCATGGTGACCGCGATGAGCTGCAGCGCCGGATCAATATCTGTAACGAGGCAGAGGCGGATATCCTCGTCTCGCTGCACCTCAATGGCCATCCGGACCAGGCGGCGAACGGCTACGAGGTGCTGTACACCAGCAGCCGCGAGTTCTCCGACCGCAACCTGGACCTTGCGACGTTCATCTACCGCGCGATTGGATCGTCCTACAATGATGTCGGTTTCGAAACCACCGCGCGTGGCTGGAAGGACGACCAGCTGGATCTCGATGCCGAGACCCACGAGTTCGGGTCGGAACAGCATCTGGTCCTGACCGGGCCGCGCGTGAGCAATCCGGACTACACGATCGAGCCGAGCCAGATGCCCGGGGTGTTCGTCGAGTCGGTGTTCATTAGCAACCAGAACGACGCGAATTTCATCGTAAACCCGGATAACCAGCGCCTGATCGCGGTTGCCGTTGCCGATGGCATCGAGCGCTACTTCGAGGACTATCCCGAGTGGCCCGTCGAGGAATGACGTTCCTCCGGACCATTCGGACCATGGAGCCCAGTTTCGTATGACCCAGCGCACTTCCATGCTCAATCGCCGTGACCTGATTGCCGGATCCGCCGCCCTCGGGGCGAGCCTTGCCCTCCCGCCTGCATCCGGCGCGCAGGATTCGACGCCGGAGGCCCCCACTCCGTCGTCTGGTGGGCCGCGTTTGCCCGAGGGGTATGCGCTGGTGACGTCGATCCGCCTGCCGCTGGCGGGGATCGCCGGGTCGCAGGAAGCACCGCTGATCCAGGGCGAGGTCGCGAACTGGCGGGACGTCGGCGCGCCCGTCAGCCGCCCGGTGACGCCGGTCGCGATCGACGGGCTGGAGCCATCCGGCATGACCCCGGCGCAGAAGGTGGCCGACTACGAAGAGCTGGTGAGCGTTCTCGACGCCGATACGGGTGCGATGGCGGTCGTTCCGGTCGAGCAGATCGATTTCCGCGTCAACACGCTGAAGATCGACGGCGTCGACCCCTTGCTCTCCTCCGGGACGGACAGCGCGCCCATCGCCCGTATCGGAGCAGCGGGTGATATCATCCCGGGGCGGAACGTCGCGAATTACATCCGCCGGTACGACGACTTCACCATGCCTCTGCAGCGGGTGAAGACCGTATTGGCCGATTTCGACATCACCTTCGCCAACTTCGAGTGCTTTATCTCCGAGACGTTGGAATCGCCAGAGCTGGTCGACCCCGGCGCACTGGATTTCCTGACGCGCCCCCAGTTCGTGCCGGCGCTCGTCGACGCGGGGATCGACGCCGTCTCGATGGCGAACAATCACGCTGTTTACAGCCATGCCGGGTGGGGGCTGCCGGCTTTCTATGACACGTATGAATACCTGACCGGCGGAGGAGTCCCGGTGTTCGGCGCCGGGTACGATATCGACCAGGCCCGGCAGGAGTGGGTCGGCGAGGCGAATGGCCTCTCGGTGGCACTGATCGGTATCGACGGCATTACCGGGAATCTCGACTATCCGGACTCACCCGGCGTCGTCTTCAACGCCGGGTCCCAGGCGACGGCCGACCATGGCGGGACGAACCCGTTGCACATGGAAACGATCACGGCGGATATCTCGCGTCTCGCCGGGGAGTACGACATCGTGATCCCGTTCTTCCACATGAGCGACCAGTACATCTGGACACCGGTGTCCTGGGCGATCGAGACGGCGCACAAGGCGATCGACGCCGGGGCATCCTGCGTAGTCTCCAGCCACCCACATACGATCCAGGGGATGGAGGTCTACAACGGGAAGCCGATCTTCCACGGTATCGGGAACTTCATCTACGACCAGATGTTCAGCGTGGATACGCGCCAGGGCTACGTGCTCGAGCTGACGTTCCGGGGCGGCGATGTCGTCGGCTTCCGGACGCACGGCGTCGAGATCGAGGCGTTCAGCCAGCCGCGGTTCATGTCACCTGGCGAGCAGGCGGCACTGATGGACCGGTTCTGGAATTCCACGGACGTTCGGATCCGGAACCACGGCTAGGTTCCGCCTCCCTGGCAACGTCCTCCCTCCAGGCACGATCTGCAATATGCTCGCGCCTGGAGGGATTCCTGATTCAGCCTGGATCCCAACGATCCCTCGACACGACGCCACGTGGATTGCTCGCGACGCGGCTCGGGATGATGACCTGGTTGCCGGCCACCCGAGACAACTGATCGGGGCGCGAGATTTCCCCGCGAGCCTGATATGATGCGAGGGAGCCGTGGGGATGACACCCATCACAAAAAAACGGTCGGCTCACCTCATCAGCGTCGAGACAACAGGGGAGGACACCCATCGCAAAAAACGTTCGCGTTGTCGATGACGCGGGAAACCCCTTGCAATCAACGTATCCCAAGCGAGCCCTGGGTCTCGTGAAGAGCGGCAGGGCGCGCTTCATCGACGAACACACCATAGAGCTGACGCGTCCTCCGGCCCCCCAGGGTAAGGAGACGATCATGCAGACCCAGTCACAGGATCACAACGCTACGGCAACCGTACCCTTCGGCGGGCGCAGCGAACTTCCAGGACCACAAGTGCCACCCTCGCGCGACCTGGCCGCGAACGACATCCTGAAGCGGATCGACCTGATAATCTCTGAAACCGCGTACCTGCGGGAAAGCCTGGACGCACTCCAGAAGATCGAGAGCGGCGGCCCCGGGGATGCCCATAGCCCGGGCGACATCGGGTCACAGGCCAAGGCGATGGCGATCGCCCAGGTGATCGAACAGCGGGAGCAGACGAACCGGGAGATGATCGCGCTGCTGAAGCGGATGTACGATGACATCTCGCCCGCGACCATCTCGAAGGAACGCTCGCGATCGGCCGACGAGTTGAAGCTGCTGGAGCGCTTGATCGAGGAGGCATCCGAGATGTCGGAGGACACCCTGCGGGTGTTCCTCGAAACGCTGGCGTAGCGTGTTCATGAAGGCGGAATGGCCAATTGGCCATCCCGCCTTTTTGTGTCCTCGCTTGACAGTTAAGCCGGCAGGGACTTTCATTACATGCACACGCTGACGACAGATCTGCACGGGACTCCGGCCCTTTGGGCGGGACCGTCACCGTCGACGGGAAAGGTGCATGGCCGAACCACAGCCCAACCCGCCAGGACCACGACACGGCGCACCCGCCGGCACGGCGGCGACGCCCCTGCTCTCGTTGCGCGGGATCTCGAAGTCGTTCCCGGGTGTGCGGGCGCTGCACGACGTCGACCTCGACGTCTTTCCGGGCGAGGTCCATGCCGTCATGGGCGAGAACGGTGCCGGCAAATCGACCCTGATGAAGATCATCGCCGGGGTCTACCAGCCGGATGCCGGGCAGATCATGCTCGATGGCCAACCGGTGCAGTTCCCCCATCCCCGTGAGGCGCAGGAGCGTGGCATCAGCATCATCCACCAGGAGTTCAACCTCCTGCCGGATCGCACCGTCGCCCAGAACATCTTCCTCGGACGGGAACCGAAGAAAGGCTGGCTCGTCGACGGTCGCAAGATGGACGCGGACACCCGCGAGCTCCTCGCCTACCTCGGCGTCGAGCGGTCGATCACGCCGGGATCGATGGTCGGGCGGTTGTCGGTCGCCCAGCAGCAGACGGTCGAGATCGCGAAAGCGCTCTCGTTCGATGCCCGTGTCGTGGTGATGGACGAACCGACCGCCTCCCTCGCGTCTGCTGAGGTCGAGGCCTTGTTCGAGCGCGTTCGCGCCCTGCAGCAGCGCGGCATCGCCTTCATTTACATCAGTCATCGGTTGGACGAAATTCGCCAGATCACCCAGCGCATCACGGTCCTGAAGGACGGCGAGCTGGTCGGCACCGGCATGACGGACGAGATGTCCACCGGGCAGATCGTCTCGATGATGGTCGGGCGTGAGCTGTCGGATTACTTCCCGCCGTATGGCGACCCGGCCACCGTCGGAGGGCCGGTGCTGGAGATCAGTGGTGGCGGGAACGAGCATGTTCATGACATCGACCTGACCGTCCGCCAGGGCGAGATCGTAGGCATCACCGGGCTGGAAGGTGCCGGGCGCACCGAGCTGGCGCGGGCGATCTTCGGCATCGAGCCGTTTACGTCCGGCACGATGACACTGGGCGGCTCGGCGGCTCACCTGACGCATCCTCAGCAGGCGATTCGGTCCGGGATGGGTTTCCTGACCGAGGACCGCAAGACGGAGGGGCTGGTGCTCGGCCAGTCGATCAGCGACAACGCGTTGCTGGCACGGCGATCGGTCAATACCGGGAGCGGGGGAAGCGACCGGGAGATGGTGGTCAAAGAAGCGCGACGGGTGGACCTGCGCGCGTCCGGGCTCCACCAGCAGGCACGGTTCCTCAGCGGCGGCAACCAGCAGAAGGTCGTGCTGATGAAGTGGCTCGCCAGCGGCGCGCGCTTCTTCATCTTCGACGAACCCACGCGCGGTATCGACGTCGGCGCGAAGGCCGGTATCCATGAGCTGATGCGCGATCTGGCGAACGCCGGCGCGGCGATCCTGATGATCTCGTCGGAGCTGCCGGAGGTGATCGGCATGAGCGACCGCATCGTCGTGATGCGTGAGGGCACGATCGCCGGCGAGCTGCCGTCTGGGTCGTCGGAGAGCGAGATCATGACGCTCGCGGCGCACACCGAAGAGGTGATCGCATGAGCGCGGCCGTCCCCTCCCCGCTCGAGACCCGCTCCATGCGGGACCGACTACAGGCGGCCGGCCTGTTCCAGATCTACGGTGTGCTGCTCCTCATCACGCTCGTCACATGGGGACTGATCATCGCGACGGGCGGGAATATCAACGTCACGAACACGCTCGTGCGCTCCGTCGCGCTGGGCATCGTCGCCGTGGGGCAGACGTACGTCATCCTCGGCGGGTCGCTGGACCTCTCGGTCGCCTACCAGGTGTCGGTCACCGCCGTGCTCGCATCGGTCGTCATGGATGGCGAGGTCTCGCGCATCCCGCTCGCGATCGTGGCGGTAATTGGGGTGGGCATCGTGATCGGCCTCGCGAACGGCCTGATCATCACGAAGCTCCACATCAACGCCTTCATCGCGACGCTCGGGATGTCATTGATCTTGCGAGGCATCCTCAACGCAGCGGTGGACAACTACGCCGGCGAGGTGCCGAAGGAGTTCCAACGCCTCGGATACGGCACGTTCCTTGGCGTCCCGGTTTCGGTGCTCATGCTGCTCGCGGTTGTCGCGATCGGATGGTTCCTCTTGCATTACACGCGATTCGGGCATCATCTCTATGCGGTCGGGGCGAGCGAGGAATCCGCGCGTCTCTCGGGCGTGCGGTCGGACCGGGTGCTGATCCTCGCGCACGTCTTCTGCAGCGTCGCAACGGTGCTGACCGGTCTCTTCATCGTCAGCCGCCTCAGCGCCGGCGCGCCGTGGGTCGGGCCGGACGGCAACTATGACCTCGAGTCGATCGCGGCGGTCGTGCTCGGCGGTACGGCGCTCGCCGGCGGGCGGGGTGGCGTGCTTGGCACGTTTGCCGGCGTGCTGATCCTCGCGCTGCTCGACAATGCCTTCAACCAGCTCCAGGTGAACCCGCTGCTGAAGGACGTCGTGCGCGGTGTCATTATCATCGCGGCGGTCGCGGCGTATACCGTTCGCCAGCGCGGGAGGGTGCCATGAGCGCGGACGCGACTGCCCCGCCGACCATGCGCAGCTTCGATGAGGGACGGGGGCGACAATTCGGCCGGGCGATCTTCATGGCCGCTCCCGTGTTTGTCGTGCTCTTTGCGCTGTTCGTCTGGATCACGATCGAGAACCCGAACTTCACCAATCCACCCGTCTTCCTGATTTTCCTTCGCCGGGCGGCGCCGCTGATGATCCTCGCGGCCGGACAGCTCTTCGTCATTATCAGCGGCGAGTTCGACCTCTCGATGGGCGCGCTGATCACGCTGGTGGTCATCCTCGCCGGTGACTGGATCGACGGCGACCCGTCGATGACGTGGCCGATTATTGCCGTGCTGCTCCTGATCGGGGTGGCGGTCGGGCTGGCGAACGGGGTTATCACGACTCGCCTGGGCGTGCCATCGTTCATCACGACGCTCGGCATGATGCTGATCCTGAGCGGATTCGCGCTCTGGTGGTCGGGTGGCACGCCGAAAGGCTCGCTGCCGGACAACTTCCGCCAGTGGGGGCGTACCGGCATCCAGGACGTGCCGTGGATCACCCAGCTCCCGTGGTCGGTCATCATCATGTGGATCGTGATGATCGCCTGCGTCTACCTCCTGCATTTCACCTCGTTCGGCAAGCAGGTCTACGCGACCGGCGGCAACCCGCGCGCGGCATTCTTCTCCGGCGTCAACGTCCCTCGCGTGCGCACGCTCTGCTTTGTCATCTCATCCGTGACTGCCGTCATCGCCGGCATCCTGCTCGGCGGGTTTGCAGGAGTCTCGCCCGACGCGGGCGGCGGCCTGGAGTTCCAGGCGATCTCCGCCGTCGTGCTGGGCGGAGCGGTCCTGGGCGGCGGCAGCGGCATGGTCATCCCCGCGATGGCCGGCGCGCTGACGCTCGAGGCGCTCTTCACCTTGCTCAACCTCCTGGGGCTGCCGAGCCCCCTCCGGTCCGTGTTCCAGGGCGTCATCATCATCGGCGCGCTCGGGATCGCGGCGTTCCGGGACCGCAAGACTCGCTAACACGCCGGATCACCTGATCGTGCGGAAGGAGGTGTACTCACGTTTCGACAGGGAAGGACATCGTTCGACTGGTTTGAGGCATCGTCGCCAAAGAAGGAGAACCGCATGTACCGATCAACGAGACGTCGATTTGCCATCCCGCGAGGGCTCGCCCTGCTGCTTGTCGCCCTTGTCGGCTTCGGGCCGGCATTGACCGCCGTTTCCGCTCAGGACAACCAGAACGAGTGGTTCGTGCAGGAAGAGTTCGACGAGCAGATGCGCCTGCGTGAGGTCGAGCCTGAGGGCCCGGCCGACCAGCCGTGGATCCAGATGATCGAGCCGGAGATGGTCGACACTTCCGAGTACACGGTCGAGCCCGGCTGGCATGTCTGCTTCTCCAACGCCAGCGTCGCGAACCCGTGGCGGGCCACCGGCTTCACCACGATGGAGGCCGAGGTCGGGCTGCATGAGGATATCGCGCAGTTCACCGTGCTCGACGCTGGTGAGGACTCCACCAAGCAGATCTCCGACATCGAGGACCTGCTGGGCCAGGACTGCGACATCCTGATCGTTTCCCCGGCGACCACTGCCGCGCTCACCCCGGCCGTGGAGATGGCCTGCGAGCAGCTGCCGGTGATCGTCTTCGACCGCGGCGTCGAGACCGACTGCCCGGTGACCTTCATCCACCCGATCGGCGGATACGTCTTCGGCGCGATTGGCGCGGAATTCCTCGTGGACGAAGTTCCGGAAGGCGGTAACATCCTCGCGCTGCGTATCCTGCCGGGCGTGGATGTCCTCGAGACCCGTTGGGCCGCCGCCGAGCAGATCTTCAACGAGAACGGGATGAACGTCGTCGGCGTCGAGTTCTCCGAGGGCGACCGCGCGAACGTGAAGGCGATCGTGACGGATTACATCGAGCGCTACGGCCAGATCGACGGCATCTGGATGGACGCCGGTCAGGATGCCGTGGCGGCCGCCGAAGCCTTCGAGGACCTTGGCATGGAGGTGCCGCCGATCGTCGGTGAGGACCAGCAGGACTTCCTGCAGAAGTGGTCGGAGGACGGCCTGACGGCGATCGCGCCGACGTGGCCGAACTTCCAGTGGCGCACGCCGATCATCGCGGCGACGATGATCCTGTCGGGCGAGGAAGTGCCGTCCGAGTGGATCCTGCCGCAGCCGCCCATCACGGAGGCTGAGCTGGACCAGTATGTCCAGGAGAACATGCCGCCGCAGCATTATGCGCTGTGCGGCTGTGAGGACATGCCGGGCTACCCGGAGAACTGGGGTGGCGGGGAGTAATCTCGCCACGCATTGAAGGTGGGGACGTCACATCGGCGTGGCGTCTCCACCCTTCTCGTAGGGGCGAATTCCATGTTCGCCCTTGTGCGGGCAGTGGGCGAACATGGAATTCGCCCCTACGGAGGAGACGAGGTCCCCATGATCACCCCGCCCGTTGGCGCCAACCTGTGGATCTGGGACTCGCCGGTGACAACCGACGTCATCCGCCAACGTGCGCCGTTGGTGAAGGCGCTCGGCTTCGATGCGATCGAGCTGCCCCTGGAGGATCCGTCGCATTGGACGGCGTCCGAGGTGCGCCCGATCCTGGAAGAGACCGGCCTGACGGCCGGCGTCTGCGCGGCGATGGGACCGGGCCGTGACCTGACCTCGCTCGACCGAAAGGTCGTCGAGGCGACGCAGGACTACCTGCGCGCCTGCATCCATCGCGCGGCGGAGATCGGCGCGACGGTGGTCGCCGGCCCGATGTACTCCCCCACCGGGCAGACGGGGCCGATCGACTTCTTCGCGCGGGAGCGGATCATCGGGGCTCTGGTCGAGAACCTTGCGCCGCTCATCGCCTGCGCCGAGGTGCACGATGTTCGCCTCGCGATCGAACCGCTCAACCGGTTCGAGACGAGCCTCTTCAACACCGTCGAGCAGACCATGCCCCTGATCGAGGCGATCAATCACCCGGCGATCGGCCTGCTGCTCGACACCTTCCATATGAATATCGAGGAGCGTGACATCGGCGCGGCGATCCGTCGTGCCGGGAAGCACCTCGTCCACTTCCACGCCTGTGGCAATGATCGTGGCGCGCCCGGGAACGATGGCATCGACTGGGCGGCCGTGCGCGACGCACTGGACGAGATCGGATACAGCGGCGCGGTCTCCATCGAGTCGTTCACCAGTGCCAACCAGACGATCGCCACTGCCGCGTCCATTTGGCGACCGCTGGCAAAAAGCCAGGACGCCCTCGCGGAGGACGGCCTGGCGTTCCTGCGTGACCTGTTTTCCTGAGGCACGGATTACGGTTGCTTCACCGTCCGGGAAAACCCCTTGATGATGATCGCGCCGGCGACGGCGTGCATCACCCAGAGCACGACCCTGCTTTCCTGATTGTCGGCGCCAAACGGGCCGAGCATCGAGAGGATAAGGACGGCGATCGCGATCGCGCGCCAGATCGTCCATGCCCGGTCGGTGCGCCGCTCAAGGATCGCGAGCAGCCCCCAGGCACCGAGACCCGGCACGATCGTGCCGAGGACGACGTCGATCGCCCCGATCGTCGTCGCGCCATTGTTGGCCGCGAGATCGATGTTCCCGGCGTACGTCGCGACCAGGTAGATCGCCAGCGTGGCGAGCGTCGCGCCGAGGATCGTCATCGGGCGCGGCCATGAAATGGAGAGGTCGTCCAGCCATGAGCGGCCGGCCATCCGGTCTGTTGCCATTGGTTGTCTCCTCTTGGGAACGTCAGGTGGAACGATCCTCATGTCGAACGGGACGAGGATCGGCACGGCGGAGGTGCGCCCTCAAGCCATGGAATTGGGCCCCGCACGGGCGTTCGCCCGGTTTATCACATGGGACGGAGACGAACGGGGTCTCGGTCGGATGCTTTTTGTGTCCCGTGCAATACGTTTGTATTGTATCTCCGATGCGGTATGATGTCAATACAATCGTATTGTAAGGGCCGTGCGAAACGGCCCCCCACGAAATCGTGAAAGACTGATGGTTAGGCGACTGGCACCGGAGACACGGCGCAAGATGATCGCGGAGGCAGTCCTGGCGATCGCCGCGCGCGAGGGGCTGGACGGCGCGACGGTGCGCGATGTCGCCGCCGAAGCCGGTGTGTCCGCCGGCATGGTGCAGCATCACTTCCGGACACGCGACGAGATGCTGAGGTTCGCGTGCGAATTCATGGTGGAACGCACCCGCGGGCGGATCGGCGAGCTGATCGGCAGCATGTCGGAGCCGGTATCCCCTCGCATGGTCCTCGGCGCGATGTTCCGTGAGATGCTGCCGCTGGACGATGAGCGGCGTAACGGGGTCCGGGTCTGGATGGCGTTCCTGGCGCGGGCGGTTGTGGAGCCCGAGCTCGAGGCGTTCATGCGGGAGACGCATATCGGTACTCACGCGGCGATCGTGCGCCTGTTAAGGGAAGCCGAGACGGCTGGAGAGCTGCGGCCGGGTATCGACATCGAGAAGGCCGCGATGGGGCTGTTCGCGACCGCGGATGGCCTCGTGTCGCATGTGCTGCTGAAGCACTACGCCGGTGAGGATGCGCTGCGGGTGATCGACGAGGCGCTGGATCGGGTCTTCGTGAGATAGCAGGACCGCCGCATGGTCTTCCCCAGGAGTGGTCCTTCGTACCGCCGCACCTTGTGTGCGGCGTCGCCTGGCTCACGACCGCCGCATACAAGGTTCGGCGGTACGGATCCATTCGTGCTCCTACGCCCGCACGATCACCTGCCCGTTTCGCGCGAGGATCAGCACTTCTTTCGCGCCTCTCCGGAACTGCACCTCGACGCCGGGCACGAGGTCGATCGACTGGACATCGGTGAAGACGACCGTCGCGGGGCCGGACACGACATCGACGCGCCGGATCCCCGGCCAAAGCGTCACCATGGCCGTCGGGCGGCCGTTCGTGCCTTCAATCGTCATCTGCCACACTGTCGAGCCTGGTAGCTGGAAGTCGGCGTGCTCGGCCGTGGTGCCCAGCAAGTCCGCGACGAGGCCGATCGCGTTCAGGTCGTACGGGATGGTGCGGATGCGCGGGCTTCGTGGCAGCGATGAGGCGTCGCGTGGCGTCATGCCTGGATGTACCTTCCGGCGAACGGCCGGTGTTCCGGGCCGTTCGGTATACTGACGCACCGGGGCATTTCTCCCGGAATCATGATCATACCGCGCCCGGGTGCCGGCTTTTGCGTGCCGGAATGTCGTTCCACCCGGGTGGAACGGTCGCGCGGAACACCATGCAGGAGAGGGACATGATCGACGGCATCACTTCGGGCGATCCGGGCAACGACAGCGCGTCGAACCGGGATTCGTCGGGCACACTCCCCGATCCTGCAGATGAACCCGACACCGCCACCTCGGCACCGCCGACGTCAACGGAGCGATGGCGCGAGGTCACCCTCGACGACGTGCTCGCCGCTCGCGAGCGAGTCATGCCGCATCTGCACCGCACCCCGCTGATGACAAGCCGCACGCTTGGCGAGATGGCCGGCTGCCCGATCGCGTTCAAGGCGGAGATTTTCCAGCGCACCGGTTCGTTCAAATCGCGCGGCGCGTTGAACGCCGTGATGCAGCTGACGGACGAGCAGAGGGAGCGCGGCGTCATTACGCTCTCGGCCGGGAACCACGGCCAGGGCATCGCCTTCGCCGCCGCGCAGGTCGGCACCCGGGCGGTCGTCTTCATGCCGGAAGGCGCCGTGCCGACGAAGGTCGAGGCCATCCGTGGCTACGGCGCCGAGACGAGGTTCGCGCCGTCCATGGAAGTGATCGTCCCGGCGATGGAGGCATACCAGCGCGAGCACGGGCTGACGTACATCTCCCCCTATGATCACAAGGACATCATCGCCGGACAGGGCATCGTCGGGCTCGAGATCCTGGAGGACCAGCCGGACGTCGACACCGTCGTCGTGCCGGTCGGCGGCGGCGGGCTGATCTCCGGCATCGCGATGGCGATCAAGAGCCAGCGGCCGGACGTGCGCGTTGTCGGCGTCGAGCCGACCGGTGCGAACATCGTGAAGAAGAGCCTGGATTCCGGCCGGCTGGAGCAGGCGCACCATATCGATACCATCGCGGACGGCCTCGCCGCCCCTGCTGCCGGCGCCTTGAGCCAGTCGGTGATCCAGCACTACGTCGACGAGATCGTGCTGGTCTCCGACGAGGAGATCATCGACGCGCTGCGCCTGATCCTCGGGCGGATGAAGGTGCTGACCGAACCAGCCGGGGCGGCCGCCACAGCCGCATTGCTCACCGGCAAGGTCAAGCCGCGCGAGGGCGGGACGGCTGTCAGTGTCCTCTCCGGCGGGAACATCGACCCGGAGAAGCTCAAACGGTTCCTGTAGGACGGGCGACCGATCTGCCCCTACACGGGACTCAGTTCGGTCAGATATCGCAGTCGATGGTGATCTTGACGTGTGGTAGCACGCCTTCCTCGATCGGGATCAACACGGCGAAGCCCCGGTCGTTCGCCAGCCACGTTGGTGCGATCTCCTCCAGGTCACGAAGCCAGTCCGTGAATCCTTCGGGGGACGCCTCGACGTTGTAGAAGCGGCGCTCGTCGACGCCCTCCTCCATCGCCTCCAGCACATTGGACGGGAAGTTGGCCGCTTCGGGCGATGGCGCCAGGTGGCCGTGGATCTGCCCAATTTCCTGACGCCGTCCGCCATTGATGATGAGGACGCGTCCCCGCTCCTCTTCCGGTTGCTGCGCTGCCACCTCGCGGGCGAGCAGGTAGATCTGCCACATGTTGAAGCCGCGGTTCTTCAACGGCTCCCGCTGCGAGAGCAACCCACGGCAAACTGTGACCGGCGTGATCACGACGTGTCCCGGCCAACCGGCGCGGGGGTGTTTAATCGCGATCGCGTGCTCGGTCTGCTCGACGTATTCCAGCGGCAGCAAACGGTGGACGCGGGTGAAGATCGGCGCGACCCACGGCTGTTTGCCGACCGTCCGGACCGTTGTGAAAATGAGCGCGGCGATTCGGGCGCGAAGTGTTTGCATATGTGTCCTCTGCGGCGAAGGATGTCGTGACCACGGTGACCCCCAAGGCAGGTATCGTACCCCCATGGACGCCACGTGATAAGGCACAATCACGGCCCGGCATGGTGGAGAGCCGGGAACTCATGACCGATCGGGCTCATGTCCCGTCCACGAACATGGTTCTAGAAGGCGTGCCAGATTCTCGCATATCTTCAATTGGCGAGGACATTGCGGCGTGTTTGCGTCGTCCAGACGGTTGGCGACTCACTCGACAAACCGGCGCGAACTCGGCAAAATAGGGGTTCGCGGGGACCCTCCCCGCGCCATACCCAGGCTGTGAAGAGGACGGGTAGGAACGCCCCTCCGCGCTCCAGAGAGCCGTGTTGCTGAGAGACGGCGCCGGAACCGTTCCGAGATGACCTCCGAGCCGCGTCCCGAACGCAGGGTCCTCCCTGCAAGTAGATGACGCCGGTCGCCCCCGTTACCGGGCATGTGGCTGGACCACGGATATCCCATCCGCCAGTCACAGAGGCAGCGTCCGCGAGGCCGCTGCGAACCAAGGGTGGTACCACGAGTCCGGCCATGCCCCTCGTCCCTCGGATGGCACAGGGCATGAACCCGTTTTGATCGGAGGTACCACCGATGACCGAAAGCACCAGGAAACCCACGTACTACATCACGACGTCGATCCCGTACGTCAACGGGCGGCCCCATATCGGGTTCGCGCTCGAGGCCGTGCAGACCGACACCCTCGCCCGCCATCACCGGCTGATCGGCGACGACACGCGCTTCCTCTCCGGCACGGACGAGAACGCGCTGACCGTCGTCCAGGCGGCGGAGGTCGCCGGCGAGGACCTCGAGACGATGGTCCGGAACAACGCTGAGGCGTTCCGGGCGATCCAGGAGCCGCTGCAAGTCTTCTACGACGACTTCATCCGCACGGCCGTCGATCCGCGCCACTTCCCGGGCGCCCAGAAGCTCTGGCGGAAGTGCGACGCCGCCGGCGACATCTACAAGCGTCATTACCAGGGCAACTACTGCATCAAGTGCGAGCGTTTCTATCGCGAAGAGGAGCTCGTCGATGGCGCCTGCCCGATCCACGGAACCGCGCCGGAGAGTGTGGACGAGGAGAACTACTTCTTCCGGCTCTCGAAGTACCAGGACAAGCTGGTCGAGCTGATCGAGAGCAATGAGCTGCTCATCCAGCCGGAGCATCGGCGCGAGGAGATCCTCTCCTTCGTCAAATCCGGGCTGGAGGACATCTCCATCTCCCGCCAGTCGCTCCGCGGCAAGGGCTGGGGCGTGCCGGTGCCCGACGATCCGGAACAGGTGATGTACGTCTGGATCGACGCGCTGAGCAACTACATCACCGCGCTCGATTACGCCGAGGATGGCGAGCTCTACGACCATTACTGGCGCAAGGGCGACCAGAAGGTCCACATCGTCGGCAAGGACATCATCCGCTTCCACGCCGTGTACTGGCCGGCGATCCTGCTCTCGGCGGACGAGCCGCTGCCAGACGTCATCAACGTCCACGAGTTCCTGATGGCGGACGGCGAGAAGATGAGCAAGAGCCGCGGCAACGTGATCGACCCGCTGGAGCTCGTCGAGACGTATGGCAACGACGCGGTCCGCTACTGGTTGCTTCGCGACATGCCGCGCGACCACGATGGCGACTTCACCTATGAGCGCCTGATCGGCCGCTACAACGGCGACCTCGCCAACGACCTCGGCAACCTCGTCAACCGCTCCATCGGCATGCTTCAGCGCTATCGCAAGGGCACCGTGCCGCAGGTCGATGCGAACCGCGAGTCACCGTTGAAGGCGGTTGCGGAGGGTATCCCGGCGAAGGTCGACGCAGCGCTGGACTACTTCGACTTCCGCGCGGCGCTGACGTCGATCTGGGCGCTGGTGACGGCCGCGAACCGCTACATCGACGACGCCAAGCCGTGGGAGATCGCCAAGGCCGCGAAGAACGGCGATGAAGCGGCCGATGCGCGGCTGGATGTCGTGCTGGCCGATCTCGTCGAGACGATCCGGCTCCTCGGCGTGTACCTGGCGCCGTTCGTGCCGCTCGGCGCGGAGCGGATCGCTCAGCAGGCCGGGTTCTCGCTGGAGGACGGCGGCGCCAAGGTCGGCCGCGAGTGGAGCGACGCGCTCGCCGGAGACACCCTGCCTAAGGCGAAGCCGGTCTTCCCGCGCATCGAAGTCGAGGAGACCGAAGAGGTCGCCGTTAGCTAACCCTGCCCGATAGCGGAACCAGAAACGCCGCGCACACCCGGTGCGCGGCGTTTTCTTGTGTGGATAGCCAGGTGGTACTGGGCTGCACGTTCTCCAGATAGGAGGCTGCGTCAGGTGACCGCACAGACTGATCAGGGCAAAGGATTAACTCACGCTGCTCCTCGCATTGACGCAGGCCGAATGGGAGCGTTCCCGTTGTTATTGTGGGAACGCTCCCATTCTTTTCCGTTTTCGAAAGGTTGATACCTGTGGGTTATTCCGGAGATGAAATGCATACGGGATGCAGTTGACAGTATCCTTCAGGCAATCCCTGTGATACCATGCGGACAGAGTCAAAAACCAATATGGATGTTCAACATCCGGGTCCCAAACGGTCGGGCTGCCCCGGGCGGGGCGGTCGGTTATTCTGCAGGCGTATCCCGCGGAGGTGTGTCATGGCTCCTCGATACACGTCGACCCGTCGTGATGTGATTAAGCACGGCGCAGTGCTCGGTTCTGCACTCGCGGCCGGTGCCTCATTCCCCTACCTCGCTCCAGGCGCAGCGGCAGCCCAACAGTTGCCACGTAACGAGACGCTCTTCATCGCAGGACACCAGTGGGGGCCACCGACGACGTTCAACCCGGTCGCGCCCGACCAGCACTGGCCAACAAATGAGTGGTTCGTTTACATCTACGAAAGTCTCTACACGTTCAATATCCTCACGGGCGAGATTGATCCGCTCCTCGCGGCCGGCCCGCCGGAAGAGGATGAGGAAGGCGTGACCATCACGCTCAATGAAGGCATCACCTTCCAGGACGGCGAACCACTTACCGCTGAGGATGTTGTCTACACCTATACGTTGCCGCAGCGGGAACCCGGCGTTCAGTTTGGCCCGGTTGTCGACTATGTCTCATCTGTAGAGGCGGTCGACGATCTCACCGTCCGCCTGACTTACAACCCCGATCGTGTTCACCCGGCGCTGGTGCGGAACTACATGTGCCAGATCCGCATCATGCCGCAGCATATCTGGGAACCGCGTGAGGCTGAGGGCGTACGTAGCGTCATCGATCTTGAGCCGGTCGGCTCTGGTCCATACCAAATCGCCAACTCGTCGTCGGAGCAGGTGGTGCTCATCCGGCACGAGGATTACTGGGGCGCTGAGGTCGTCGGCATGCCGGCTCCGAAGAACATCGTTCACCCGATCTTCGACTCCAACGATGCCGGGAACCTGGCGCTTCAGCGCGGCGAGGTCGACTTCTCCCAGCAGTTCGCGCCGCAGATCTGGCAGATGTGGGAGGATCGAGAACTGCCGGTCGGGACGTGGTTCAAGGAAGAGCCCTACTACATCCCGGGCAGTATCCCGACGATGCACATCAACATCTCCAAGCCGGGGCTGGACAATCCGCTCGTCCGTCGGGCGCTTGCCCATGCGATCAACTACCCGCAGATCGCCGAAACGGCGATGTCGCGGTATTCCGAGCCCGCCTTCCCAAGCCTGATCGTCCCGCGCGGCGCCGAGGAGCAGTTCTTCGACGCCGAGGCGGTCACTGCCAGTGAGAACGGCTGGGAGTACAACCCAGACCGGGCGCGTGAAATCCTCGAAACGGAACTTGGCGCAACACTGGACGGCGACGTTTACGTCCTCGAGGACGGGACGCGGCTCGGCCCGTGGAAGGTACAGTGCCCGTTCGGCTGGACCGACTGGATGACCGCTCTTGAGTTGGTCGCCCAGGGCGCGCAGGAGGTCGGCATCGACATCACGACGGAGTTCCCCGAGGCGCCGGTTGTCACGACGAACATGCAGAATGGCGACTTCGACCTCGGTCTTTGGCCGATCGCCGGCGGTGGTGCCGCGGCTCCTTGGCTGCGCTTCCGCGACATCCTCGACAACCGTGGCGTGCCGGAGATGGGCCAGGACGCGTTCTGGAACTTCAACCGATATAAGAACGAGGAAGCGGAAGGCCTGCTCGACCAGGCCGCGGCCGCCGAGGGGCAGGAGCTCGTCGAGCTCTATACCCAGCTCGATGAGATCTTCCGCACCGATATCCCCGCGATTCCGCTGATGTACCGCCCGCTTGAATTCTACGAGTTCAACGAATCCGTCTGGACCGGCTTCGCGACCGAGGAGAACCCGGTTGCCCCGCCGATGCACTACGGATCCGGCATCAAGGTGCTCTACAACCTGAAGCCGGTCGAAGGCTAGTACACGGCGGTTCGCACGGGGGCGGGTAGCGGTCCCGCCCCTGGACCCCAGAATCGGTCCGGCCTTGCTGGGCCGATTCTGGACCGCGACGTCTGTGGGGCAGATCATGACCCAATTCCAGAGCTATATCCTTAAAAAGGCCGGATGGTTTCTCGTTGCCTTCTTTGTGGCACTGATCCTCAACTTCTACCTACCACGGGCAATCCCCGGAAACCCGGTCGACACCATCGTTTCCCAAATGGCCGCTGGTGGCGCGGACGCGTCCTCCATGCAGGCGGTCTATGACACGTACATCGAGGAGTTTGGTCTCGACGAGCCCCTCATCATGCAGTTTCTGACCTATGTCGGGAACGTGTTCCGGGGCGATCTGGGTACATCGTTCGCGATTTATCCAGCCGATGTCCGTGGACTTATCGCCGACGCACTCCCATGGTCGATCGCGCTACAACTCCCGGCGATCCTCGTGGGCTGGGTGCTGGGCAACCTGCTCGGGGCGGTCGCCGCATATAAGGGCGGCTGGTTCGATCATGGCGGATTCCTGGTCTCGCTCTTCCTGTCGAGCATGCCCTACTATGCCTTCGCGATCCTGCTGCTGTATCTCGTTGCCGTTCGCTGGGATGTGTTGCCGGCCGCAGGCGGCTATCCGTTCGGCACGCAACCTGACCTCAGTTGGTCGTTCATCACCGACGCTGCAAGGCATTACATCCTGCCGTTCCTGTCGCTGGTCCTCGTCTTCGTCGGCGGCCAGGCGATCGGTATGCGGTCGATGGCGATTTATGAGCTTGGCGCCGACTATGTGGACTACAGCCGCGGCCTCGGCATTTCTGACGGGAAGATCGTGCGCTACATCTTCCGGAACGCCATGCTGCCGCAGGTCACCGGACTTGCGCTGTCCATCGGCTCGCTCGTCGGCGGGGCACTGATTACCGAGGTCGTCTTCTCCTATCCCGGTATCGGGAGCCTGCTCTTCACGGCAATTCGCCAGAATGACTACCCGGTGATCCAGGGCATCACGCTCCTGATCATGGTGGCGGTGTTGCTCGCGAACTTCCTGGTCGATATCGCTTATGGCGTCATCGACCCGCGCATTCGATCCGCTCAGACAGGGACCTAGGAGGACGGTATGAGCACGATTCCGACCGCTGTCGCGGATACGGCAGTTGACAGGGAAATTGCACACCGGAAACCAGGGCGCATGCGGTCGCTCCTGAGCCAGTTCTCGCCCCGTTTCTGGGTTGCGCTTGTCATGACGCTGGCCGTCCTAATCTTCGGGTTCATTGGTCCGTTCCTGACAGGCGTGCCGAACCCGGACAAGATCGTCGGCGGCCTCTACATTGAGCCGTCGGCGGAAGCGTGGCTGGGCACCGACAATTTCGGGAAGGATGTCTTTACCCAACTCATCTATGGCACCCGGACCTCGCTGATCATCGGTCTTGTTGCCGGCCTGGTCGCGACATCGATCGGTGTCATTATCGGGATCGCCGCCGGGTTCTTCGGCGGGATCATCGAGGAGGCGCTGATGGGTATCACCAACGTCGTGATCACCATCCCCTCCATTGTCGTTCTCATCCTGCTCTCGATTGCGGTCGGGTCGCGATCGATCTACTCCATCGCGATCATCATCGGCATCACGAGCTGGCCGTGGACGGCACGCGCGGTGCGGGCCCAGGCCAGCTCAGTCCGGACGCGTGAGCATGTTGACCTCGCCCGCCTGACCGGCGCGAACTCGTTCTCGCTGATGGTGTGGGAAGTCCTGCCCTACATGCTCTCCTACATCGTGATGGCGTTCGTGCTGCAGCTGACGAGCGGAATCCTGCAGGAGGCGGCGCTGAGCATGCTTGGGCTCGGGCCGTCCGGCTCGATCTCGCTCGGCATCATGCTCTTCTGGGCGCTGCTGTGGGAGTCCGTGCGGACGGGTGCCTGGTGGGCGTTCGTGCCACCGACACTCTTCCTGACGCTGATCGCGTTCACCCTCCTGTTGCTCCAGTCCAGCCTCGACGAGGTATTCAATCCGCGCCTGCGCCGCAATTAGGGGATTCGATCGATGCATGTTGAAGACATCCACGTCCAGTACCAGATGCGCCAGGGGCCGCCGATCCGCGCCGTTGATGGTGTGACGTTCGATCTCGCCCACGGCGAGATCCTCGGTATCGTGGGCGAGTCAGGTTGCGGCAAGTCGACGCTCGCCGCGGCGCTCTCCGGTAGTGGTTCGCCGAACCTGAAGATTACGGGCGGCACCCTCAAGATGGACGATGGCCGCTCGGTCAGTCTAGGAGCCGAGGGCCGCACGCCGCTCGACTGGCGTGGCGACGTGATCTCGCTGCTGCCACAGCGCGCGTTGAACTCGCTCAACCCAACCGAACGCATCGGCGACTACGCCTACGATGTCATTCGCGCCCACAAGAGGATGGACCGCCGAGAGGCCTTGCAACTCGCCGAGGAGCGGTTGGAGCAGCTCGGCCTTCCCCGTCGCGTCCTGAAGGCCTATCCCCACCAGCTCAGCGGCGGCATGCGGCAGCGCGTCGTAACCGTCGTCTCGACGCTGCTGAATCCGACCGTGCTCATCGCCGACGAGCCGACCTCGGCACTGGACGTGTCGTCGCAAAAGGCGCTGATCCTGATGCTGCACGAGATGATGGCGCAGGGGATGATCTCGCGCGTCGTCTTCATCACCCATGACCTCGCGTTGCTCAGCAACATCGCCACCCGGATCGCGGTGATGTACGCGGGTGAGATCGTCGAGATCGGCACTACCAGCGACGTGGTGCGGAATCCGGAGCATCCATATTCGAAGGCGTTGATCGGGTCGACGCTCGAGCCGCATCTGGCCCAGCGTGGTCAGGAGATCAAGGGGTTGGCCGGTTCGTCGCCAGACATGCGCATGCCTCCTCAGGGCTGCCGATTCCATCCGCGATGCGCCTATCGCATGGACATCTGCGCGCACGAGGCGCCGCCCGCCGTGGGCACCAATGAGCGCTACGCGACCTGTTGGTGGGTGAAGCAGCAGCGCGAGGGAACCATTGTCGAGGGAGAGGATCAGGTCCGTGGAAAGCACATCGCCCGCGCTTCTTGAGGTGCGCCATCTCACCAAAGTCTTCGGATCCCGCGATACCGAGGTCCGCGCGGTCGATGACGTTTCGTTCACCGTGAATCGCGGCGAGATCATCGCGATCGTCGGCGAGAGCGGAAGCGGCAAGTCGACGCTGGCGCGGATGCTCCTGCGCCTGAACGACCCGACGTCCGGGGAGATTCTGATGAACGGGGAGGATGTGACCCGTCTCAAGGGCCCGCGCAAGCTGAAACCGTACTGGCGTGAGGTGCAGGGCATCTTCCAGAACCCGGTCGCGTCGTTCAACCAGTTCTATTCGGTCGGGCGTGTGCTGCGAAAGACGCTGGCCCTGACGGGTGAGCGCTACAGTCGTGACGAGGAGCGCAAGAAGCTTCATGAATCGCTGGAGATCGTCGGGCTCGATCCGGTCGACGTCATCCCCAAGGGCGCGCACCAGCTCTCCGGCGGCCAGCTCCAGCGCGCGATGATCGCCCGGGCACTGTTGGTGGATCCGAAGATCCTGATCGCCGACGAGTCGACCTCCGCGCTCGATGCGTCGCTCCGGGTCACCGTGCTCAACGTCCTGCGCGGCCTGCGCGAGCGGCTCGGCATGACGGTGCTTTTCATCACGCACGATATCGGGCAGGCGAACTACATTGCCGACCGCATCTTCGTCATGTACCAGGGCAAGATGGTCGAGGCCGGAACGGTGGAGACCGTGCTCGCCAACCCCCAGCACGAATACACGCAGCGCCTGCTGGCGGACGTCCCGCGTCTTGGCGGCTGGGGCGTGGAAGACGACGGCGCCACGACCGCTGCGGCCAGGGCGTAAACGCCCTGCCTCACGTGCCGGTAGCGAATACTTCGTCTTTCCCCGATACTGGCTCCATCGACGTGCAGGGCGGATTGCCGCCACACATCTTGGGGAGAGGTCATGCCGGGTTCCCGTTCTGGTGCGGATGTTCACCATGCGTCATGGCGACGCTGGCTCAAGCCGACATTGATCGTCCTCACGCTGGTCGTCGTGGGGAGCATCGTGGCGTTCACGATCAGCCCCGCGCCCGGCGCCTCGACGATCCGGCGGGTCTTCGCCATCAACGACCGGCAGATTACCGCCGCGCTCCGGAAGCACACGCCGGACGATGTCACGTCGTTCATCGATGAGATTTACCGGGATGATGATCCGGACGCCCGGCTCGATGTGTTCGTTCCGGACGCGGCCGCTGCGGATGGGCAGCAGCTTCCGACGGTCGTGTGGACGCATGGCGGCGCGTGGGTTGCCGGCAGCAAGGAAGAATGGCGACCGTACTTCATGGTACTTGCCTCGCGCGGATACACCGTCGTGGCGATCGGCTACTCCCTCGGCCCGGACCAGACGTACCCGACTGCATTGCATCAGGTGAACGACGCGCTCGCCTACATCCAGGACAATGCGGAGCGGCTGCACATCGATCCGGAGCAGATCGTCATGGCGGGCGATTCCGCCGGGGCCCAGATCACCAGCCAGTACGCCGCGATCGTGACGAATCCGGACTATGCCGCTGCGATCGGCATCGAACCGACGCTCGCGCCGGAGCAGCTTCGCGGCGTGCTCCTCTATTGCGGCATCTACGATTTCGAGACGTTCTTCGGATCGTCCGGGCTGATCGGCTGGGGTGTCCGGACCTCGATCTGGGCCTACACCGGCAACCGGGGCACGACGTTCGACGCGAACCCGGCGCTGGCCGAGATGTCATCGATCGACCACGTCACCGGCGACTTCCCGCCGGCGTTCATCTCGGGCGGCAATGCGGATCCGCTCACGGACAGCCAGTCCAAACCGCTCGCCGAGCGGCTGAAGGACCTGGGTGTGGTAGTCGACACGCTCTTCTTCCCCGAGGACCACGATCCGGGCCAACCGCATGAGTACCAGTTCAATCTGGATAGCGATGAAGGGCGGCAGGCGCTGGATCAGAGCGTGGAGTTCCTGGAGCGAGTGTTCGGCGACTCATAACGACCTTGTGGAACGGATCGGAGGGGTATGCGCCACGTTCCGCACACCCCTCCGATTCGTGTGCGCGTTAGTTGGCTGCCGCGGCGACGCTGTTGGGCGTGCCGGCCCTGACAACCTGCGTGATGGTTGTGGAGGGTGCGATCCGGCTGGCGGCGGCGCGTTCGTAAAGCTCCATGTAGGTCCGGACGATCGCCGGGCGGTCGAAGATTTTCATGATGTGGCTCCGGCACGCGGCAGGATTCATCGCCGCCGCGATCGGGACCGCAGAGACCATCTCGTCCTCATCCTCGCACAGGATGCCGGTGACGCCGTCGACGATGACCTCGGGCGCCGAACCGCGAGCCAGCGCGATGACTGGCGTTCCCCGCGCCCCCGCCTCCGTCAGCACGAGGCCGAACGGCTCGTCCCACGGCGAGGAGAAGATCAGGACGCGCGCTCGCCCGATCAGGTCATCCTTCGCTTTGCCGCTCACCTCACCGACGAACTCCGCATTGTACTTCGGTGAATCCAGCAATGGCTTCACGACCGCCTCGAAATAGGGCCGCTCCTCCGTGGTGACCCGCATGCCCATCTTCAGAGGCAAACCGGCTGCCCGGGCGATGCGGATCGCCATGTCGGGCCCCTTTTCCCAGTGACAACGGCCGATGAAGACGGCGTAGTCCTCCTTCTCTTCAGAGCTATAGAAGGGTGCCGACGCGACGTCGATCGGGTTGGGCGCGACACCGATGAAGTTCAGGTGATTGCCGGGACCCCAAAGATCCCGCGCGCGTTCCTGGAACAGCTCCATCTGGCGCCTGCTGATGGCAACAAGGTGATCTCCGCGGCGGCTCATCGAGCGGGCGAGGCGCACGGCATCGAGCGTTGCCGGGCCATGGAGCGTTCGCACGACGGGGATCGGGAAATCAGCCGGCGCGATGTAGTCGGTATGGTCGTGAATCAGGTCCACGCCGAGCTTGAGCGCCGCCTGATACGCATCCTTGCTGGCCTGGTTCAGGAGTCGCTTCTTTTGGGGTTCGCCCATGTCCAGCCCGACCGGCCGTAAGGCGTTCGGGATCAACCTGGCACTGGTGCGTGACCCGGGAGGGGCGAAAAGAGTAACCTCCCACCCTTCGGCCACCATGCCCTCGGTGAGGTCATGGACAACCCGTTCGATACCGCCGTAACCATCGGGGGGAATCGGAAACCAGGGGGGAGCAACTTGAGCAATGTGCATGGTCGAAGTCCTTTCGAGCATTGAACACAACACAAGTCACCTGTTGTGGATAGGTTGGAGTCGTGGCGAAGAAGGAGTGATACGTCACGACCCTTCTACTTTAAGACATCGCCTATATGAATGCAACGTATCAAGGTTGGTGAAGGTAACGGCTCACGAATGGGGCCGTCGCGACTCATGCCATCTGGACGACCGGTCTCAGAGTGCCTTGATGTCAGCAAAGTACGAACGGGAAATCCTGCACGTTCGGAGGAATCTCCCGTCCGTACACCTCGTCAACCCGCTCCCCCTTGGCCATGATTGACTCCGTGTCGATGCAGGGTACGGGCGGCTGGGCCCGCTGCAAAGACGACACATTGGCTACAACCCGTAGATCGCTGCGCGCCCGCATGCCCGGCGATCGAACAATTCATCCTGTCTCGATCTCGCGCCATCGGTTCTTTCGGTGGCACGTACGCGATCAGGCAGGATTTTCCTGGGAGGGAAGAGATGCTGACGCTCCCCATGCGGAAGCGCCTTGTCGGGCTGCTCATGCCTGCAATCGTCATGCTGGTGATCGCTGTCGCCCCGTTTGCCGCCCCTGCCTCGGTTTCCGCCGACGGCACGGACGCCATGGCAACCGAGCAGGTCTATGTCCGATCCGGACCGAGCACGGCCGACGCCATCCTTGGCGAGCTGTTCAATGGTGACTGGGTCACGCTGACCGGATACAGCGAGAACGGATTCTACGAAGTCTGGTACGGCGACTACGTCGCCTACGTGTATGCGGACTACCTCGCTGTCGGCGGCGCGGTCGAGCAGCCGGCCGCGGCGGCTGCCGAATCAGGCCCGACCGGCACCTGGTACACCAACGACGCGGTCAACCTTCGCTCCGGCGCGGGCACCGACAACGGTGTTGTCTCCGTGCTTCCGGCGGGCGCCGAGGTCTACCTCACCGGCAATGTCGCCAACGGCTTCACCGAGGTCGACAGCGGCTACGGCTGGGGCTGGATCGCGACGCAGTACCTGAGCGGCAGCGCTCCGGCCGCAGCGGTCCAGGAGACCAGCGCGGGCCAGTCGCTCGTCAACTTCGCGATGCAGTACCAGGGCTACCCGTACGTCTGGGCCGGCAACACGCCGTCCGGCTTCGACTGCTCCGGGTTCACCCAGTACGTCGTGCAGAACGTCCTGGGCTACGACATCACCCACAGCACCGATATCCAGGCGACCCACGGCTCGCCGGTCGCGTGGGGCGAATGGCAGCCGGGCGACCTCGTCTTCTTCGTCGGCACCGGTGGCGGTGGCTACATCTCCCACGTCGGGATCTACATCGGCGACGGGCAGATGATCCACGCCGAGAACCCGGGCACGGGCGTCGTGGTCTCGAGCCTCTACTCCGACTACTACTCCTCGCACTACTACAGCGCGACGCGACTCGCGTAATCGAGGCCAGCAAAGCCCCGGTTCAGCAACGAACCGGGGCTTTGCTGTGCCCGGAGACGCGTGTCAAGTGGTCACACGCTGTTTCCCGCCTGGCGCCGATCGCATCGGACCCTTTCGATGTGAGCATCGTACGAACGAGCAATTCGGGGGCATCGCGCGAATCGGACGTCCGTACATCTGGCCCGCGTCCGGGTCTCTGGTTGACAATCATGACCGTGCGGAACAGGCAGGAGATCGTGGAGGATGGACCGCGCTCCATCGACGCCCGTCGCACGCGTACTCGTCAGTGTTCTTTCGGCTACGGCCGGTCGCCCGCATCGACCCGCCGGTGGCCTCATGATCCGGTCACACGAACCCCCGCTGACGTTCCTTTCATGGCCGTCCCGGGATGTGTTCGACGGATACATTTCGGGAGGGAAGGCCCCATGACGCTCCGCACGCGGACGCGCCACGTTCGTTCTGTAATCCCCGCCATCGCGCTCAGCCTTGCCGCGATGTTTGCGCCGCTTTCGGCGTCCGCCGACACCGACCTGGTGCTCGGTGGTTCCGCCGTCGTTGCCTGGGCCAATGGCGATAACGTCAATGTCCGCGCCGAGGCCAACGCATCCGCCGAGATTTGGGGCGAGGTGCCCGAGGGCAGCGCGGTCGAGGTCCTCGATGGGCCCTACTGGTCCGACGACGGATCCGCCTGGTACTACGTGCGCTCTGGCGGCGTCGAAGGCTTCATGACGGCCGAGTTCCTGACCGACGATTATGCTGTCGGCGCGTCGACCGGGTCAGCCGTCACCCTGGACTACGTGAACGTCCGCTCCGGCCCCAGCACCGCCGACCCGATCCTCGCCACGCTGGCTACGGGCGAATGGGTCGAGCTGTACGGTGAGTCGAGCAACGGGTTCATCGCAATCTATTCCGGCGACTATGTTGGCTGGGTGCATGCATCCTTCCTGAGCCAGGACGGCCAGGTTGCCATGGACGGTTCCGTCTCCACGCCTGAAACGCCCGAGAGCGAATCCCCCACCGAGTGGGTCGAGGCGGGCACGCGCTACACCAACGACTCCGTCAACCTGCGCTCCTCGGCAAGCCTTGACTCGGCCGTTGTGACGATCCTCCCGGCTGGCGCCCAGCTCTGGATCACCGGCAATATCACCAACGGCTTCGCCGAGACCGAGAGCGACTACGGGTATGGTTGGGTCTCGGTCGAGTACCTCGGCAGCGAGGCCCCGGCGGCTCCGGCCGATGAGGCACCCGCCGCGCCGGCGCCGTCCGGCAGCACGATCGCGTGGCCGGTGAGCGGCGGCGAGTGGGAGTTCCTGCAGGGGTACAACGGCTCCAGCCACTACGATTCCGGCCTCTGGCAGTACGGGAATTCCATCGACCTGATCCGCACCGACGGCAGCACGGCCGGACAGCCGGTCTACTCGCCGGTGAGCGGAACGATCCGCTGGTTCGACCCGAGCACGGGTGGTATCTCGATCGACATGGGGAACGGCTACGCTTTCGCCATGTTCCACGCCTACTACGACGGCAGCCTGAGCGAGGGCGACTACGTCACGCAGGGCCAGTACCTGGGCACCATCGCGCCCGCGTACGAGGCGTCCGCCGGCAGCACGCCGCACCTGCACATCTCGGTGTGGGCGACGAGCGACGGCGGGAACTGGTCGCGCCAGTCGGTGCCGTTCACCGGCGCGCTGGCGATCGCGGGCAGCGAGTTCTACAACTCCGGCGCCGCGTTCGAGCACACCGGAACGGTGGTCTACCCCTAACGACAACCAACGGGATGAGAGACAGACGTCCCCGGTCATTGCGACCGGGGACGTCTGTGTTCCGGACTTAAGATGGCCTGTGACCGGTCCGGATGATGACGAAGGTTGTGTCTCTCCCCTACTTCGGCTCCCACGACATCCAGCCCCACTTGAGCGAGCCGAGACGCAGGAACATGCCGACACCGATCCCGACGGGAACGGTGATGCCTCGTGACGCTCCCAGCTCCCGGAGGACGAGCACCACGATGCAGACGCCCAGTGCCGCGAGACCAAAAAGCTCGCTCTTGCGGAACACGGTCGGCGTCTTGCCCATCATCATGTCCCGGATCATCCCGCCGCCCACGGCGGTAATCACGCCGAGGAGCAGCGTGGCCCAGATGCCAAGGTCGTAGTCCAGCGCCCGTAAACACCCGGCGACGGCGAACGCCGAGATCGAGAACGTGTCGAGAACGAGAACCGTCCGTTCCGCCTTGCCGATTTGCGGGCCGAGCACGGCGGCGAACAGCGTCGCGACGGCCACGGAGGGAAGGTAGGCAATCTCGGTCAGGGCGAGCGGCGGGCCGGCGTTGATCATGACGTCACGGACGATGCCTCCCCCGAGGCCGCTAAAGAGCGCGGCGAACCAGAGCCCCATGATGTCATAGCGCTCGCGTCGCGCGATCAGCGCGCCCGTCAGCGCGCCGACAAACACGCCGAGAAGATCGACGAACTCGAAGATGGACGAAATATCCACGTGTCGCGGGGTCCTTGATGAAAATCGTGAAGCGAGATGCGGCGAGCGAGTCGCCAGAAGGTATTGTCGGATGTTTTCCGGTGATTTGCATTTCGTCGTCGTTGCTTGCGGATCAGGCCCCGAGAATGGACACTTGTGGCGGTGACGTGAGTCACTCCCCCACATGCCTTAAAGGAGCCAGTCCTGAAACCGCCTCGTCTCAACGCGTCCGACCTTAGCCCCGAGCAGCGCGCTCGGGGTATCAACGCCGTCCTCTTCGGCCAGTTCTTCGTCATGGGCGGCTTCTTCATGGTCATCCCCCTGATGGCTGTGCATTTCGTCGAAAAGCTTGGCTGGGCGGCCGGGACGATCGGCATCATCCTCGCGTTGCGGCAGTTCTTCCAGCAAAGCGTCACGGCGTTCTTCGGCGCGCTCTGTGACCGTATCGGCCCGAAGCCCCTGCTGCTCGGGGGAATGGCGCTCCGCGTCGTGTCCTTTGTGCTCCTGGGACTGTCCGAAACGTTCTGGCCCGTCCTCATCTCGTCGCTGATGGTCGCGCTGAGCGGCTCGATGTTCGAATCGCCCCGCGCCGCCGCGCTCTCGGCCCTCGCGCCCCAGGCGGAGCGCCAACGGGTGTTCTCCAAGGTGGGCGTCGCAGGCGGTATCGGGACGGCCGTCGGCACGCAGATCGGCGCGCTGCTGATCACGCAGGATTTCGCCTACGTCTGTTTTGCCGGCGCGGCCGCGTTCGTCTGCGTCTTCGTCGTCCTTCTCCTGATGCTCCCGCACTTCGGCATCAACCTTGTCACGGTAGAGACCGGATCCGCGTTCCGCACGATCATGCGGGACAAGGTGTTCGTCTTCTATTTGGTCCTGCTGACAGGGCACTGGTTCGCGTGGACGCAATTCGGCCTGACCGTCACGCTCGCCGCGACCGATATTTCCGGCAACGAGGGCGCCGTCGCATGGCTCTACCTCGCGCAGACGATCATCACGGTCCTGTTCGGCTACGCTCTTCCCCGTTTCATGGAGCGGTGGTGGACATCACTGCAGCTGCTGATCTATGGCACGGCGGTGATGGGGACCGGACTCCTCCTGGTCGGGGCATCGCCGAACATCGGGTTCCTTCTCGTCGCGGCGGCGCTCTTCTCGCTGGGATCGGTCCTCGCCCGGCCTGGGCAGGAGACCACCACGGCGAACCTGGCCGACCCGCGGGCGCCGGGCGCGTACTTCGGTGTCGCGTCGTGGTCGCTTGCGATCGGTGGTGGGCTGGGGAACTACCTCGGCGGCACCGTCTACGATGTGGGACGGGCAGGGCATCCCATGTTGCCGTGGATGATCTTCGCGGCGATCGCCTTCAGTTGCGCCATCGGGATGTGGATCATGCGCGGGCCGTTCGGCGCGGTGCGGAACGTCCAGCAGCAGCCGGTGAAGGCAACGGTCGACGAAACGGATTAGGGACATGACGGCGATCGATCCTGACCGCCACAGAGAATGACGCGATGTACAATTGGCGAACGAACCGCCACGCGAGTTCTGCCCCGTCCACCGCATCTCATCCGTCAGGCATACCCGCTCCCATGATCACCGCACCCTCCCCTTCCGACGCGCCGGTCGGCATCTATATCCACGTTCCGTTTTGTGTCCACATCTGCCCGTATTGCGACTTCAACACGTACGCCGGCAAGGATGACCTGATTCCCCGCTACGTCGACGCGGTCGTTCGTGAGCTGGAGATGCGCGCCGGCGAGGTCGGGAGCCGGCCGGCAGCGACTGTCTACTTCGGCGGCGGCACGCCCTCACTGCTCTCGCCGGATCAGATCGGGACGCTCCTGGATGCGGTCCGGGCCAACTACACCGTGTTGCCCGACGCCGAGATCACGATGGAGGCGAACCCGAACGGGCTGGATGATGCACGGCTGGCGGGATACAGGTCCACCGGGGTGGACCGCATGAGCATCGGCGCGCAGACGCTGGATCGGCGGGGCCTTCGCCGCCTCGGGCGACAGCATGAGGCGACGGACGTGCTGGACGCTGTTCGCGCCGCGCGCGCTGCCGGATTCGATCGGCTAAACCTCGATTTCATCTTCGGCTGGCCGGGGCAGGATCGCGCGATCTGGCAGGATGACCTGCGCCGGGTCCTGGAGCTGGGCGATGACGGACCGGATCACCTGTCGCTGTACAGCCTGATTATCGAGCCGGGGACGCCCTATGCGGATGCCGCCGCGCGGGGCATACTCCGCATCCCGGACGATGACGAGGCGGCGGATCTCTATGAAGATGCGATCGCCATCCTTGCTGACGCGGGGTGGGACCATTACGAGATCGCCAACTGGGCGCGCACGCCGGACCGCTATTCCCGCCACAACGCGATCTACTGGCAGCATGGCGACTACCTCGGGATCGGGGCCGGGGCGTTCGGTACGGTTGGCGGACGCCGGACGATGAACCAGCTCTTGCCGGAGCGGTATGTCAGCGATCTGGAAAGCGGCGCCCTCCCCCACTCCAACACCGAATCGATCGAGGGAGAAACGGCCCTCGGCGAGACGATGATGCTCGGGCTTCGCCTGCTGAACGATGGCATCGACGCCAACGCGTTCGCCACCCGGCACGGCGTCGGGCTCGACGACCACTTCGGATCGCAGATACAGCGGATGCGCGAGATGGGGCTGCTGGAGCGCACAGATCGCGGCGTCCGGCTCACCCCGCGCGGGATGATGCTGGCGAACGACGTTGCCGCGGAATTCCTCTAGGCGGTCACGGGGCTGACCGAAGGCTGAGGATCTCGTCGACGGCGGCCGACAAGGATCGTTCCTTCAGGAGCCGGACGTTCGGTCCCGCCTCGAGCCCGTTTTCGTGCCACGCCTGCCCGCCCACCACGATCGCTGGCTTGGGGTTGACCCTGTCGCTTTTCGTCAGCGCCTCGATTGCCCGACCCACTGCGGGCCGGTGCGCGTCGATCGTCGCCGAAAGCAACACGACGTCCGGCTTCCGGATCGACACGGTGATCGCCAGGTCATCCGTCGGGACGTTCGCCCCCAAGAAGTGAACGGGGATGCCATGCATCCGCAGCAATCCGGTCACCATCCGCAGGCCCAGCTCATGGAACTCGCCCTCGACGCAGGCGGCGAGCACGGTGAACGGGTCTTCAGGCTCGCGGATATGGCGGAGGGTCAGCTCGGAGATCAGGTCCCGGCTCAGCTCGGAGACCTCGTGCTCACGCCCGACATCGAGCTCGCCCGCGAACCAGCGGTCGCCGATCTCGATCATGGCCGGCGTGAGGACGCCCTCGAAGATATCCCGGCTCGCCATGCCGACATCGTCCGCGTGGCGGATCATCTGGGTCGCATCGATGAAGTTGCCCTGGACGGCGGCGTCAACGAAGCGGCTGCGGAGATCCTGCAGGTCGGGCATGTTGTCCAGCCGTTCCAGTCGCTCGCCGATCTGCTCGAGTGAGAGGTTCTGCTCCTGCCACTGTTTGATCGTCCGGATGCGATCCAGGTCGGCCTCGCTGAACAGCCGGTGGCCTCCCGGCGTCCGGTGCGGGCGAATGAACCCACCGCGCTCCAGGAATCGCAGCGACGAGTGCGTGACATCGGGATAGGTTTTCTGAAGCAGCTGAACGGTTTCCCCGATGGTGTACAGGCGCTCGTTGCTGGACGCACTCATGGGCTCGTTCTCCTCTTTATGACGGCCCATAGGTGGTGGGCATGCATCTTGCCTTCCCTATGGTGACACGACGATCGTACGGTGCTTGGTGGCGGCGATAGAAGTTGAACCTGTAGATCAGGTTTCTGGGTCTATTCTGCCAGATCAGGCACCCGTTGTGCGAGGAAGCAGCCACACAGGCAGTTTGGGCCGTGTCCGGCATGCCGCCGGCAGGGTCACCAACTGCGTATAGGAGTCAAGGCACATGTCCGACGAGAACAAGAGCACGCACAAGATCATTTCCGACTGGGTTGGCGATATCGTCGCCCTGGAAGGGCATGTCGAGGAAGCACTCGACCATCAGCTCGACCTGAAGCCGTCCAACGAGGAGATCAGGAGCGCGATCCAGCATTTCCATGACACGGTCCGTGACAGCAAGAAGCGCGCGGTAGCGTATCAGGAGCAGTATGGATCCACACCCGGCAACCCGGTGATCAAGACGGGCGCCGAGCTGCTCGGCAAGGCGGCCGGCATCATCGACAAGCTGCGCCACGATACCGCCGCGAAGGCGATCCGCGACGACTACACGGCCTTCAACCATGTCGCGATCGCGTACACGATGCTGCACACCACCGCGATGGCGCTTCACGACAACCAGACGATGTCGTTCGCGGAAGAGGGCCTGCGCACCTACGCCGGCCTCGTCCAGAAGATCAATCACGTCATGCCGCTGGTCGTGGTCGAGGACATCAAGGCGAATGGCGAGTATCCGGACGTTGACGCCTCGATCGTTGACCAGTGCCGCGCCACCATCGACGGTATCTGGAAGGCGACGTCCTGATCTGAGGAAAGACACTGAAGAAAAGACCGGTTGGCCAGACGGCCAACCGGTCTTTTTCATGCTCTCCAGGCAGGTCTTCTGCTTGGCGCATTGACCATTGCGTTGAAAGGAGCCTACGAGGCGGATTGCCCGGGCTGTGATTCGCTGGCTTTGTTCTCCGCCTTCGGGTCGCGGAGGACGTCCTCGGCTTCGAGGCCGGTGAGCTTGCTGACCGTGTTCATGATGTAGAGAATGGTGCCGGTCAGGACGATGAACACCGGGATGGTGATCACCGGGAAGCTCAGCGCCGTCATGCGGCCGATCTGCTCGGTGTATTCCTGCGTGCCGCCGTCGGCGGTCACCACAACCGTTGCGAGAATGAAGTTCAGCGCCGCCGAGAGGAAGAACGCCCCGGCCAGGAGCCAGGTCGCGATGGCCGTGCGCCGCTCGTATTCGTTGAAATTCCCCTGCTCGTGTAGCGCGGCGTGAACGCGGTCCTTGTTCAGGATGGCGTCGATGAAAATCCGCGCCAGCGGCTTGCCGATCCACGACGAAATGAGGATCGCCATCGCCAGGATGAACGGGATCATCGCTTCCTTCACGGCGATCCACTCCGCCGGAAGCTTCAGCAGGCCGATCCCGCCAGAGATCAAGATGCTGACGATGCCGAGCACCGGCATCCAGCCTACTTTCTTCGCCTTCGCCATCTCGTAGATGCCATAGACGAGCGGGAACGCCAGCGCCAGCAGCAGCGCCGGCACGGCGCCGAGCTGATCGTCGCCGGCGAAGCGGGTCATGATGATCGTCGGGATGACGACGTTCACAATCAGGCTAAGCATTGCGATTCCTGTGATACTTCCACGAGCCGAATTGGTGTCATGCACCCGGTTGCCAGAAAAGCCTTTAAGGGGTGACCATGTCGCCAGCACGGAGATGTCGGGGCGGCCGGGCACACACCTGTGCATATGTTGACACAAGGATCCCAATGACCGCGATATTCGAACGATACCACGCAGCGTCATCCCGCATGGACGAATTGATCGAGATGACGCCCTCCCCGGCCGATTCCTCCCGCGAGGCGGTGCGCGAGCGCGCCGTGTATCGGATGGGGCGTCTCCGCCGGTTCCTCGACCGCCTGGGGAATCCCGAGCGTGGATACCCGATCGTCCACATCGGCGGGACCTCCGGCAAGGGTTCGACCAGCACGACGCTCAGTGCCATCCTCGCCAAGGCCGGGTACCGGACGGGGCTCCACACCTCTCCGTATTTGCAGACGCCGCTCGAGAAACTCCAGATCAACGGCGCCCTCGCGTCGGCGGAGGCGTTCGTCGCCATCGTCGACGACTTCTTCGCCGAGCACGACCGCTGGATCGCTGACGGCGAGGAGCCACTGACCTACGGCGAAGGCTGGAACGCGCTGACGTGGCTCTTCTTCCGCCGGGAGCAGGTCGATGTCGCGGTCGTGGAGGTCGGGGCAGGAGGCCGGTACGACCTCACCAACATCCTCCACCCCGCCCTCTCGGTGGTGACATCGGTCGGGATCGATCACACGAACACCCTTGGCAACACGATCGAGCAGATCGCCTGGCACAAGGCCGGCATCATTAAGTCAGGCATCCCCGCGCTCAGCTCGGTCCCCAATCCGGTCGCGCAGGCGATCATCGAGGCTGAGGCGCGCGAGGTCGGCGCTCCCCTCTCCCGCCTGGATATCGGCGAGGACATCGTTGATGTCCAGACCATCCCATCGGGCACGAGCTGGACCGACCGGCGGACCGGACAGCGGCACCGCATGGCGATGAGCGGCTCGTTCCAGGCGCATAACGGTCAGCTCGCCATCGACGCGGCACGCATCCTGGGGCGAACGGGCCTGACCATTCCTGAAGAGGCGATCGAGCGTGGGCTGCTTCGGGCGCGCATCCCCGGTCGCGCCGAGTTCGTGCCGGATCGGGTGACCGTCTTGCTGGACGGTGCCCACAACCCGGAGAAGCTCGCCGCGCTCGCGATGGACATCCCTTCCCTGCTTCCCCGGACCGGCGACGGACGTCGTATTGCCGTTGTCGGGCTGCTGGATGCGAAGAAAGGCGACGAGATGTTGCGGGAGCTGGTCCCGGTCATCGATGCACTCGTCGTGACGTCGCCACAGGTCCTTGGCAAGGACTCCAAGGATGCCGGCGAGGTGCGGATGCTGGCGGCGGAGGCGGGTTTCTCCGGCGAGGTCGTCGTCGAGCCGGAACCCTCCGCGGCGATCGGGCGCGCCTTCGCGCTGGCGGACCGCCCTGACGACCAAATCCTGGTCACCGGATCCCTCTACCTCGTCGGGAACATCCGCGAGCGATGGTATCCGGAACGACAGATCGTTGACCATCGCACACCTTGGCCGCAAGGCTGACACGCAAGACGGGGCAGGCACACGATCGTGCCTGCCCCGTTTCCCGATGCTCGTTGATGTGAAGGACCTAGTCCTCGACCTGCTGCCGGAACATGAACCAGCCAACGACCATGGCGACCAGGCCGAGCACCGCGAGGACGAGACCAACCGTCTCCTCGAAGTTGCCCGCACCGTTCACCGAGATGCCGATGCCATAGACGGTGACGCCAACTCCGAACATAGCCCATCCGGCGGCGGTAAGAATCCGGCTCACTTCCAGCATGTCGTAATCCCTCGTCCTCATCCAGACCGTTTGGCGCGGTCTTTCCCCCACGTCCGTGCCCGGCCCGAAATGGCCGAAGGCGGTTCGTTGAATGCAATGCGATAGAGGCGGCAAGCGGTGTCTCCACCGGCCACTATGCGACAACAGTACCGGATTTGACGACGGCCGTCGAGAGATGTCCGGTAGCTGTGCGCGATACATGCGAAACGGGAGCAAGAGCTATGCCCCTGCTCCCGTTTTCTGTTCGCTGAATGCGGTCTGGCGGACTAGTTCTCGAAGACGAGAACCCCGACCGTCTCCAGCTGGATGCCACCGTTCTCGTCCGGCATCGTGCTGAAGACCAGGTGCGTGCCGGCATCGCCGGAGAGCTCGAGATAGGCCGTCGAGCCCGGGCTCAGCGTGCCGACGCCGCCCTCGACCGTCGCGTCGATCTCCTCGCCGCGGACGAACGACTGCGCGATCGAGCCAGCGGTGGCCTCGTCGACCGTCTCGTCCGAGTGGAGGATGACGACGTCGTGGACCTGCTCGCCCTCGTTCACGACCTCGATCACCTGCGGGCCGGTAGCCGGGGCGCCGGACGGGTTGAAGCCGGAATCGGTCACGCTCAGCGTCATCGACGGCTCGATGCCCTCAGGCGCCGTGACACCGGCCGGCATGGCCTCCGGCGTGGCGGATTCTTCAGGAGCAACGCCGTAGTTGGCCTCCAGCTCTTCCGGCGTCAGGATGCGGAAGTTGGCCGGCGACTGGGCCGAGAGCGGATTGCTCGAGAAGATGGACCACTGGCCAGGCGTCAGGTAGACGACGACCGAAACGGTCTCGCCAGCGGCAACGGTGGCACCGCCAGCGAACGTGGCCTCACTCCACCACGCCGGGAGCTCGCCACCCTCACCCGCGAAGGCCTGGCTCTTGAGCGCGCTCAGCTCGCCCGCCGAGGTACCCTCCGGCAGGAGCGCGAGGTTCGCGGAGCCGAGAGCCTCGGACTCGTTCGTCACGTTGAGCACGTACCAGCCCTCGGCGAGCGCGCCGGGGTTGCTCATGTTGAAGGTGAACTCGGTGACCGTCAGGTTCAGTGCGGTCAGCTCGAGACCTTCGAGGAGGCCGGCTTCATCGGCGGAGGGGGACGCCATTGGGGAGGCATCCTGGGCCGAAGCCACGCGGAACGAAGTCGCGGCCACGGCGGCCCCGATGGAGAGAGCTCCAAATGTTCTGCGGGAAAGGTGGTTGTGTGCAGCCATCAATTTGCTCCTTGGGCTTCTTCGCCCGTCGTCCGAAATGTCGCCGGCAAAGCTTCCAGCAAGACACGCGCCACTTGGAAAGCGCCTGGCAGAAGGTTCCAGCCGCTGTTCATGCATGACGACGCCCCGGCGCCACAATTCTGCATGGTACCGTATTTTTCATTGGCCGGTGTCACGACTCTGTCAACACCGGGACTGGAGTCCACCCGGGTGGACCATCGCGCAACACAGCTGGAGTCCAACATGAGCCGCGAACAGGAAACCAACATCGTGCATCTGGCGACCGCGCCCTCGGAGATCGAGGGATTGATGTGGGCGGATGCGATCCGCGCTGAGGGTATCTCCGTCATGCTTCGTCCGGGCGGCCCCGGCGCGGGTGCCTGGGCATCGTCGGCAACTTTCGAGCACGCCCTCTATGTCCGGGAAGACGACGTCATCCCGGCCCGCGAGATCCTCGATCGCTTCCAGTCCGACGAATCGGGACGATCGGTCGGCGTTCGTGCGCGTCGCGCAGCGCCTCGGGTGCGTCGTCGATCGTTGCACAAACCTGGATGAGCTCGCCGTTCACGCTTTTCATCTGCCAGCACTCGTTGCCGCTGGGATACGTGATCTCGTAGGTGGCGCCCCGGCGTGGGATCGAGACGTAGGGCGGGGAGTCGGCGGAGACAGAAACGTCGATGTCGGCGCTTCGCAGGTGCGGCTCCATGGCGCCGGGCATCGGCATCACGTTGATGTACGACTCCCCTACTTCGATGCCAACCAGTCGCCCGTTCGCGCCGACGTCCAGCGTGGCTGGGCGTGACCCGGATCCGGAGGGAGGCAGGCCGGGCACTCGGAGGCGGATGGCGTTCGCCTGGAGGTCGATGACGACGGCGTCCGCCGTCAGGGTCACTCCGTCATGGTCGTGAGCGTCCATCTCCCCTCCTCTTCTTCTTCCCGGATTACGATGCTGGATGTGCCGGGCACCCTTTGCGGAGATGGTGCTCCGGGTACCGCCATCACCGTCCCCCAGATACGGGTTCCGGTGTCCGTTGTCATCACGCCACTCGTCTCGATCCCGGTCGGGACGCCTCCCTGCGCAAGGCACTGCTCCCGGATGTCTTCCATGGCTGCCTGCAGCGCGTCCTCGGGAAACTGCCCCTCGCCGGCGAAGACCAGGGTGAACGACGCTCCGTCCTCCCCCGCTCCATTCCCGTCAATTGCCATGCGGCGCAGCGCGGCGTCCATAACCTCGGTCAGGGTGCGCCCTTCGATCTTCCACCCGGTTCGGTTTTGTTCCTGCGACATGGGCGGCTCCTTTCCTCAATGCGTACGAGCCTAGCACGGAGGCCGGTGGCGGTATCTATCGTGCGTACCCGTATGCCAGAACGACGATAGACCCCTATGGAAGGAGCCCTCGTGTCGAACGGAGAAGCGCAATCGGTTGGTAAGCAGATCCTGCGGGCCCTGAAGGAAAAAGACCTCTCCGGTCTCGCGCAACAGATTGCCTACAACATCCTCTTTGCCCTCGCCCCGTTGCTGATCTTCATCACGGCCGCCGCCGGCGCGGTTACCCGGGCGGTGAATAGCGACATGCAGAACCCCGCCGAGCCGGTCCTGCGGTGGATGCAGGACAATCTCCCGGCCGACGCCGCGAACTTCCTGCAAGAACCGGTCACCAACGCCCTGCAGACGGACGCCGGCTTCATCATGTCGTTCGGTGGCCTTTTGGCTCTCTGGGGCGCGAAGAACGCGATGAGCGCCATCATCAAGGGACTGAACATCGCCTATGACGTCGAGGAGGACTCCCGCGGCTTCGTCAAGCAAAATCTCGTCGCTATCGGGCTTACGGTCGGCCTTGCCCTCCTGGTCGGGCTGGGAGGCATCATCTTCGTCCTCGGGACGGGTCTCGGTGAGGACATCGCCAACGGCATCGGCCTTGGCAGTGTCTGGGCAAGCGCGTCGGAATGGCTGCGCTGGCCGCTGATCGTCGTGGTCCTGGTCGTCGCCGTGGCGCTGATCCACAGCTACGGGCCGAACATCGATGCGGACCTCAAGTGGTTCTTCCCGGGCGCCGCGTTTACGGTCGTCGGCGTCGCGATCGCAACCGTGGCCGTCGGTATCTACTTCTCCTTCAGCGGAGGGTTCAACGAGACGTACGGGGCGTTCGGGTCCGTCCTCGCCTTCATCTTCTGGCTCTACATCGTGGGGCTGATCATCCTGCTCGGCGGTGTTGTGAACATGGCGGTGCAGAAGGAGGTCCCGCCGGCACGCCAGAGCGTCCAGGAAGAAAACGAGCCGAAGAACGACAACGAGGACTTGCTGGCAATGGAGGGCACCAAGGAATAGGCTCCCTTCTCTGCGGATAACGTTTCACGTGAAACATAAGGGTGCGTATGTACGCGCCTGTCAGCAATTGATCTCGTTGCCTCCCAGTGCCCGATGCCACACACGGTATCGGGCACTTTCGTGCCGTACGGGCACCGGGAGGAGTCTGGTATCCGGGACCGGCCCTCTTCAAGCTCGGGCCAGAACTGGCATACTGCTCTGAGCATGACGCGGGTTCCGCACCCCGTTCCTGACCTTGCGCCGGTGCGCGAAACATCCGGCTCTCTCCAATCGTTGCAGAGGTATGGAGAAGGGTAAGGATGGTCGGTTGGATGGAACTCGCTTTTGACTGGTCACTGCAATGGCCTACACGAGCACGATGGAGAGAATGCGTGTCGGTCGACGGAACCAGACTCGTCGAACGCGCTCGGGCAGGTGACGACCAGGCGTTTGCCGCGCTGTTCGAGGAGTTCCACGCGCCGATCCTGAACTACCTCCACCGCATGGTCAACGACCGTGCGGTTGCCGAGGACCTGACGCAGGACACCTTTATCAAGGCGTACAAGGCCCTTCCCAAGACCAAGCCCGACCTTGCGTTCAAGGCGTGGCTCTACCGGATCGCGACCAATACCGCGATCTCGCATTTGCGACGGGGCAAGATCGTCAAGTGGCTCCCGTTCGTCTCCGATCCGGAGCAACGCGGCGAGCGACTGGAAAAATCGGTGACGCGTCAAGCGGATATCGCCGAGGCGCTCGACAAGCTCCCGAAGCACTACGCATCCGTTCTGCTACTCAGGCACTATCAGGGACTTTCGCTGGCGGAGACAGCTCAGGCATTGGATATCACGGAAAACGCGGCCAAGCTCCGGCTCTTTCGGGCCCGCAAGGCCTTCGCACAAATCTACGGGGTCAACCCGGACGGCACCGAGGATGAGGAGGTCCTGGCATGATCTCCCACAACGAGGCCCAGACGCTCATCTCCGCCCGGCAGGACCAGCCGCTTGACCCCATCGTCGAGCGGGAGCTCAACGCGCATCTCGCAATTTGCGACACATGCCGCGCCTTCGCGCAGTCGACCGACGCCCTGACCCAGGGGCTGCGCTCGTTGCCGTACCTGCCCGCCAGCCCCGCCGTGCGTGACGCGGTCATGGGACGTGTCGAGCAGGGGCGTTCACCGTGGGCACGGCTATCCAACGCCTTCAGCGGGTCGTTCAACACGGCACCCGGTCCGGCGCTCTCGACCCTCGCGATCATCGCCCTCGTGCTGATCGTCGGCTTCTTTGCGTTCAATCGCTTCGTACTCCAGGACGGCGAAGGTCCGGAGGATAACCGACAGCAGCTCGCCTCACAGCCCACGCAGCAGGCCATGGAGACGCAGACGGCCGAGGCGACAGAGTCGGTCATGGGCTTCGAAGAGAAGGAAACGCCGGAGCCAACGGCAACGGATGTTGCGACGGAAGAGCCGGTAGCAACGGAAACTCCCGAGCCGACACAGGCTGATGCCGCGCAGACGACGCTGGCGGATGAAACCGAGGCCGCGCCCCAGCCAACAGATGAGCCGGCGCCCACGGAGACAACCGCTCCGGAACCGACCGACGAGCCTGAGCCGACGGCCACGACCGAGCCAGAGCCCACGGCGACGAGCGAGCCGGTGCCAACCGAGACTCCGGAGCCCGAGCCGACCGCGACAACCGAGGACGCGGTGGGTGGTGAAGGCGCGGCGAACACGACCATGCTGGCCCCGTCCACGCCGGAAGATGTTCCGCCCACGGAAAAGCCTGTCGACCTGACGCAACAGGCGCCGGGTGAGCCCTCAACTCCCGTGGCCAAGGAGACGATCGAGTCCACGCCGGTTGCGACCGGGACGCCGGAGCCCACCGTGCCCGCGACCCCGACGGCGACGGTCGAGCCGACGCCTGAATCGACTCCTGCGCCGACGCAGGAGCCAACCGCCACGCCGACGACAGAACCAGAGGAGGACGAGGCGCCACCGATTGTCCCGATTGGTGAAGCCCCGGACGACACCGCCGAGGAAGATCCGACCGCCACTACCGAGGCGACGGCTGAGCCCACCGCAGAGGTGAGCGAGGAGCCGACGTCGGCGCCGACCGCCGAAGCGACCGTGGAGACGGAATCGCCCCAGATCGAGCCCATCGGTGACGGTCCGGACGATGCGCCGATCGAGAGCGAGGCGACTTCGACGTCGGATGAAGGTGAGATCCAGCAGATCGAGGAAGGCGAAACGCCTGAGGCAACAGAATCGACGAGCTCTGATGACACGCGGGATCTCGCAGAGGTCTCCGAGCTGTACCAGGACATCGCCGGAGAGGGCGATCGCCTGCTGCTGACGGAGCAGGGGCGGATGGAGTTCGGCAACGTTCCCCATGCCCCGGTGCTCGTGACCGAGGCAGGTCGAACGCTCGAGCCCCTCACCACCGACAACGGCGATGCGATCTCGCTCTGCGATTCCTCTGGATCCTGTATGGACATCTCCAGCGGAACGAAGGATGGAGCCGCGACGGACGCCCCGATCGGCGTCGCGGGTGGCAGCGTGCTTTACGTGCGGACGGCCGATGGCGTGGTTCAGTACCGGCAGGTGACGGTCGAGGGGGAGGGCGTCGTCGACGATGTGGTCCTGCTCGATGGTGATGCCTCCATCGCGCCCCAGGGCGCCGTCTACGAACTAGGGAACCGTTTCTGGATCCCGACCTCGAACGGAAGCTGGGTCATTCTGGCGGAAGGGGAGGGAACCGTCGCCGCGGGCCTCGGCGGAGCCCCGCAACTGGTGCGCTTCGCCCCATCGGCCGAGCCGCCCCTGATCGGGTATGTCGCCAACGGTCAGCTGGTCATCGCGCCGGCAAACGAGCCGGGCTCGCCCGTCACGCAGATCCCGTTCGGCGGAGTCGACTTCGACATGTCACCGTCGGGTGATCGTGTCGCCGTCAGCGACGGTACCGCGATCAATATCTACGATCGCAGCGGAGCGCTGGTCACCAGCTACGCCGCCGACGATCGCTCGCCGGGCACGGTGCTCTGGCTCAATGGCGGCATCGTCTATCTCGATACCTCCTCTGGTGCGCTGTACCAGATCCCGGAAACAGGAAACTAGGGGAGGGTCCACCCGGGTGGACCCTCTTGCCCTCATCACCGTAAACGGACGCGAAGAAGGGGACATTCCGATCCAATCGGAATGTCCCCTTCATATCGGAATGTGGGCGGGCGCAGGTTCTGGACGGCCATGGATGATACACTCGACGACAGAGACGTACGTTCCCGATGGGCACGATGAGGTCGGTTGCAACCTGTGAAATCGCTAGAACACGGTCAAATGGTGAGCGAGCCGGGCGTCCGTTTTGGACGCACCGTTGTCATCCCGTCCGCCGATTCCCTGTTCTCCCACCAGGTCGATGCCATCGTCGCTCCCGCCAATCGTCGCGGCGTGATGGGAGTGGGGACTGCGGGGCTGGTCCGGCTTGAAGGTGGCCAGGACATCGAGCGCGAGGCGATGGCGCATGCCCCGCTGATCCTCGGTACCGCCGTTGTCACAACCTCCGGTAAACTGGCCGCCCGCGGAACCAGGGCGATCATCCACGCCGTCGTCGCGGACGCGCTCGGTTCTCCCACACGCGAGCAAACGATCAGGGACGCCACCACGGCGGTCCTTGAAGCCGCCGACAAGGCACGCGTCCGATCCCTCGCCATGCCAGCACTCGCGTCGGGCAAGGTATCGTCGTCGCTGGATGACGATGCGGCGTTCCTCGTGATGATCGAGGAGCTGGTTGCCTATCTTCGACGATTTACCTCGCGTCTGGACCGCGTCGTGCTTATCTGCCATGACGAGCGAGAAGTACGCGCCCTTGATCATGCCCTCGCCGAGGCGCGGCGGATGTGGTGGGGGCTGAGAGTCTGAGATCGAGTCGATGTCTGTGATGACCCCATCCGATCCCGCCGGAAGCACCGGCCAATCAAACGCCAGCGAGATCGCGCAGGCTGATCGGGCGATGCCGCCCGGCATGTCGCTGCAGCGCTGGCGGTACGCGCCGGATGCCTGGCGGATGGCCCGGCGTGTCGATATGCGTCACGTGGACGCGCTCTTCCGGGCGCGATCGGCGGCGGTGTTGCCCCTCGAGTCGCGCGGGCGGTTCCTCGAGATGGGTATCCCGGCCGACGTCGTCCAGGAAACCCTGAAATCGATCCGGCGCGCGCGTGAATGGAGCCCCCGGTGGGTCGAGACGGCACAGCGGTTCCTTGGCGAGTTCCGCCGGCAAACCTCCGCCTCGAAGCCGTTGGAGGCGGCCCGGGCACGGCACATCGCCGCGCTCTGCTACCACGCGGCGCAGATCTTCGAGCTGGAAGACGAGCGCACCGTGCGCCAGTGTCGCGCGGCGGCGGCTTCGCTCTTCACGCTCTCCCTGCCCCAGATCTATCCGAACGCCCGGCATATCTGGGTACCGTGGCGCACGACGTCGCTGCCGGCCTATTTCATGGCGCCGGAGCGGGTCGTCGATCCGGTCGGTCTCGTCGTGTTCCTCAACGGCGTCAGCATGTCGAAGGAAGAGACCATCGCCTGGGCACCGCGTTTCCTCGAACAGGGCTATGCCATCCTCGCCCTCGACAGCCCGGGCACCGGCGAAGCGACCAGCGTCGCGGATGTCGACGGTGACCAGGACGATGTGATCGACGGAGTCTTCGAGCTGTTCCGCAACGAGGCGATGCTGGATCTCGACCGGGTTGTCGTCCTGGGCGCCAGCCTTGGCGGACACCAGGCCGTGCGGATTGCCGCGCATAACCGGCAGGTGATGGCGGCCATAGCGATTACGCCGCCGTATGATCCGGAGCGGTGGATCCGACGCGCCAGCCCCTTGCTCCTGAAGGAGATGGGGCTCGTGCGCGATGGGGAGATGGTGCCGGAACTGTGGGAGAAGGTAGATCGTTTCTCCCTGGTCGAGGTAGCGGGCGAGCTACGCCAGCCATTGCTGGTCTTCGGTGCCGCCCGCGATGTGCTCGTTCCGCCGACCGAGGCGCAGCAGCTGGCAAGCAGGGTAGGGGAGCGAGCCACCCTGGTCTGGTATCCGCGCGGCGGCCACTGCATCTACGAGGCGTCCGACCAGTGGGCCTTCGAGTCCGCGACCTGGATCAAGGCCGTCGAGGAGGCGTTGCGCGACCCCGATATGCGAGGCGATGTGGCGGCGATCAGCGCTTACGCCCGCCAGGCCCTGGAGTCGGCGGAGTATATTCCCATGCCGCGGAACGGCGGCTCCGATCAGGACGATGACTTCGCCGAATACGCCCGCCTGATCAAGAACGATGATGACGCATAGATCCGGGCCCGTGTCAGGGACCGGTGCCGTCGATCCTCATCCCTTCATTATTTCCGGCTGGATCGCATCGCCTTGACGACCTTGGTCGCCGGATCCTCGACGAGTTCCCGGTACCGGTCCGACCCGGCGCCGACGAGCGCGAGGCGTCCCTCAGCGTCCGAGTGGAGACCCCATCCGAACTTCTTCGCGAGCGGGGATGTTCGCAGGCAGGCGCGTGACGTCTGGAAAAACTCCTCCCGGGCGGTATCGCGCTCGTCCGTTGGGATTCCGGTTTTGTCCGCGTGCACGGTGAAGATCACGTCCTCCGACGTCAGCTCGTACGGGCGGTCCGCCAGCAGGCGATACTGCTCGGCGGCGATCGTCGGCTTCGCGTCGTTGCGCGGCGGCACGACCGGCTCCTGCACGGGACTGTCGTCGGCAATCGCGATCAGGGTGTCGTAATAGTTCACGCCCACGAATCTGCTCCTTGGGTTGGGATGACATTCACTGCCACAGTGTACGCCGCGAGATGACTCCGGAACACCGCCCTGCACGTGTACACTTCGTTGACGGAGCCAACGGACGCGGTCCGGGGCGGGTGCCACGTCATCAAATTGGGGAATATGCCGTGTCCAGCGTCGTCTCCGTCGAATCGGAAAGCCATGCCAGTGCGGATCCGCAGCCCAACGGGCGGATCTCGCGCTTCGTTCGGTCACCGGACATCCCCCGACGTTTTCTCTGGCTCCTGCTCGTCATCTTCCTCTTCAAGGGCATCCTGATCGCGCTCGTCTTCCCGCCGTACTCCGGGCATGACGAGGTGATGCACTACGCCTACCTGCAAGTGCTGGCGGACGAGGGGAGGGTACCGGTCATCCCGGATCTCGAGGAGTGGCGCGCGGAGCGCACCAGGGCCGGGGTCCAGCAGCCGACATTCGATCACGCTCCCGAAGAGCTCTACGACTACGCTCACTACGCCACCGGCGACTGGCTGGGCGGCTTCTCGTACACGGTCTGGTCCGTAACCTACCTTGGGGACTATTTCCCATCGGGCTGGATCTACACCGGCAACCATCCTCCGCTCTTCTACATGCTCATGACGCCGGTCTACTGGCTGGTCGATGACCTCGATGTCGACCAGCAGATCCATCTCCTCCGCATGGCGACGATCCCGTTCGGGATGCTCACGGTCGTGTTTGCCTACCTGACGGTCCGCACGATCTTCCCGCGCGACCGCTTCCTGGCGATGACGGTGCCGGCTTTCGTCGCCTTCCAGCCCCAGATCAGCTACGAGGCGTCGATGCTCAACAATGACATCCTCGCCATCATGTTCACCTCGGCGGTGATCTGGATGCTTGCCCTCGGGCTCAGGAAACGCTTCCCGATCCGGATATGCCTCCTCACCGGACTCTTTCTCGGCCTCGCGATCCTTTCCAAGAGCACATCGGTCACGACTGCCGCGCTGATCGCGGTCGCGATGATCTTCGGTCTGCACGTCAAGGATTGGCGCCAGTGGCTGCCGAAGGGCGCGCTCGTTGCTGGAGTCGCCGCGCTGATCGTGTTTCCGTGGGTCCTCTACATGATGGTGACCTACGGCGATCCGACCGCGCTCAACCGCGTGTCGGAGCTGCAGTACTGGAACGAGGGTGGCCGGTCGATCTGGTCGATGCTCTCCGACAAGTGGTTCTTCTGGTGGCGCTGGCGCGAGACGTGGGGTGAATTCGGCTGGCGGCTCATCCCGCTGGGAACGACGTTCCTTCGCGTCATCTTCTGGGCCACCCTCTTCGGGACGGTTGGACTCGCGGTCTATGCGGTGCGCTTTATTCGCACCCAGCGCTGGATGACGCGCGAGGAAGAGCAGGGGAGGGCGGCCGGCGAAATCCGGTTCCACGCCGACGAGACGCTGGCGATCATGCCGTGGCAGGTCACCGCGATCCTCACGATGGGCGTGGCCTGCGTGCTCGGGTACTACAGCATCCTGCAATTCGGCACGAGCTTCTCGCTGACTCAGGCGCGCTACTACTTCCCGATGATCGTGCCCGGCGCGATCCTGCTCATGCTCGGTTTCCGGTCGTGGTTCCCGCGAAGGTGGCTGCCGTACGTCGGCGCCGCGCTTTTCCTGGCGCTGGTCGTCATGAATGTCCTCATCTATACCGGATACGTGATCCCGTACTGGAACTCCCAGGTATAGGTCTCCACCACCGCGCTCACAGTATTGCGGTACAGGGCATGGAGCCGCATTTCGCGTGTACACTGTGGAATCGAGCCGCCGGCAGATCAGCGCGCCCGATCTCTCACGCATGTACAGGAGTCACGGTTCGTGTCGTCTTCCACACTGATGCCCCGAGAGCAGACGTCACCAGCCGCAACCGAACCCGCCCGATCAACCGCCCCGCAGCGCCGGCGACCGGGCCTGTTGTCTCGACTCCGCACCGCGATCCGCACGGCGTCCGTTCCGCAACGCTTCCTGTGGCTCCTACTCGTCATCTTCCTCTTCAAGGGCATCCTGATCGCGCTCGTCTTCCCGCCATACTCGGGGCATGACGAGGTCGCCCACTACGCGTATCTCCAGGTGCTGGCAGAAGAGGGAAGGGTGCCGGTCATTCCGGATCCAGTCGAATTCGACCGGGAGTACCGGGAGAACAGCGACTATGACGACTGGGACCAGATCCCCGACGAGTTCTACAAGTACACCGAGAACGGCAACTCGCCGCCGACGAAGTTCATCACCCAGGACTGGTGGGGCGACTACCCGGAGCCGGTTCGCGCGGTGACCTTCCAAGGCCAGTACCTGCCCTCAGGCTGGATCTACACCGGCAACCATCCACCGCTCTTCTACATGCTCATGACGCCGGTCTACTGGCTCGTGCAGGACATGCACATCGATGAGCAGATCTATATGTTCCGCATGGCGACGATCCCGTTCGGGATGCTCACGGTCGTTTTCGCCTACCTGACGGTTCGGACGATTTTCCCGCGCGACCGTTTCCTGGCGATGACCGTGCCGGCCTTCGTCGCCTTCCAGCCGCAGATCAGCTACGAAGCATCGATGCTCAACAACGACATCCTTGCCATCATGTTCACCTCGGCTGTGATCTGGATGCTCGCGGTCGGTCTTCGCAGGCGATTCCCGTGGTGGAACGTGATGCTGATCGGCCTCTTCCTCGGGCTTGCCTTCCTCGCCAAGAGCACCTCGGCATCCGTCGCGATTCTCATTGCTGTCGCCATGATCTTCGGACTTGGCTGGAAGAACTGGCGGGAGTGGATACCGAAGGGCGCACTGGCGGCGGCGCTCGGCGGACTTCTTGCCTTCCCGTGGGTGCTGTACATGATGTCGATGTACGGTGACCCGACGGCCCTGAACCGGATCGATACCCTCCAGTGGTGGAACTATGCCGGGAGCGACGGTCGCTCGATCTGGTCCATGGTGTCGGACAAGTGGTTCTTCTGGAACCGCTGGCGCGAGACGTGGGGCGCGTTTGGCTGGCGCTGGATCCAGCTCGATACCGGAGACCCCACGCTGCTGCGCGTCCTGCTCTGGTTCACGCTCGCCGGCACCGTCGGCTTGGCGGTGTACGCGCTTCGCTTCCTCCGCGCCCAGCGCTGGATCATCAAGGAAGAAGAGCAGGGGAGGGATCCTGGGGAGATACGCCTTCATACCGACGAGACGCTGGCGATCATGCCATGGCAGGTGACCGCCATCCTGACGATGGGCATCGCCTGCATCATCGGGTACTACTCGATCCTGCAGTTCGGCACGAGCTTCTCGCTGACTCAGGCGCGCTACTACTTCCCGATGATCGTGCCCGGCGCGATCCTGCTCATGCTCGGTTTCCGGTCATGGGTGCCGCGTCCCTGGCTTCGTTACGCGGGCGGCGCGATCTTCCTCGGGCTCATCATCCTGAACGTCGTCATTTACACCGCCCACGTCATTCCGTACTGGAACCCGAGCGTCTAGCCCGGCCCCCGCAAAGCTCCGAAGTCCCTGATACCTCGCGTCGACCTACCCCATGAGGTGGTTTTCGGCCGGAAGCCCTGTCGACACTTGTGGACACATCTGGACATCGCTACAATACAGGTACTGATCGGGAACACGTCGAACGCAGACAACCGATTGCCTGCCAGCCCGATCCACACCTTCCCCGGTGCCGCCAAACGGCGCCGACCACACTTCTCGCGTCTTCCCCGGACGCACCAACAACTACTCATGGCGCGTTGTCGCCAGCAGACATTCGGATTTGATAAAGGGCACGGCAACTGCCGTCGCCCATGGGAGGGCCTAGCCCTGTGCCCGGCCCGATCGCGACAGCGAAGTGGAGGAAACCCATGGTCGCACAAGCATCCCGGAGCTCGCGGAGCGAGCAATTCGTCGGGAACGATAAGGTCCTGTTCGGAATCATCTTTGGCGTCCTGGGCTTCTGGCTCTTCGCGCAAACGACGCTGAACATCTCGCCGGTCATGGCGGAGGATCTCGGGGTCGAGACCAGCGTCATGAACATCGCCGTCTCGATCACCGCGCTCTTCTCCGGCATCTTCATCGTGGTCGTCGGTGGCCTGGCCGACCGCCTCGGCCGCGTCCGCATGACGATGATCGGCTTCATCCTCAGCATCGTCGGCTCGTTGCTGGTCGGGCTGGCGCCCGCCGGCGCTCTCGCCGAAACCATCCTGATGCTTGGTCGTATTCTTCAGGGGTTGTCCGCCGCGTTCATCATGCCGGCCACGCTCGCGCTCATCAAGGCATACTGGGACGGCCCGGCTCGTCAGCGCGCGGTCAGCCTGTGGTCGATGGGCTCCTGGGGTGGCTCCGGATTCGCGGCGCTCTTCGGTGGCCTGATGGCCGACAACGTCGGTTGGCGCTGGATCTTCTTTGCCGGTGCCGCGCTCTCGCTTCTCGGAATGTTCATGGTCGCCGGCACGCCGGAAAGCAAGGCGCCGCCGAAGGCCGGTTACAAGTTCGATCTCGCCGGCGTTCTCTCCTTCATGGTCTTCATGGTCGCGCTGCAGGTCTTCGTCACGCAGGGCGGGAACATGGGCTGGGCCAGCCTGCCGAGCCTCGCGCTGCTCGTCATCTCCATCGTCTTCGCGGTCCTCTTCTTCCGGATCGAGTCGGGCAACGACAATGCGTTCGTTGATTTCGGCCTCTTCCGCAACATGACCTACACCGGTGCGACCATCTCGAACTTCCTGCTCAATGCCACCGCCGGCATCCTCATCGTCGCCATGACGCTCGTCCAGGTGGGCGGCGACATGACGGCCCAGGAGGCGGGATTCCTGACCATCGGGTATGCGATCACGATCGTTGCCTTCATCCGCGTCGGTGAGAAGCTGCTGCAGCGGTTCGGGCCGCGTCGTCCGATGCTCTGGGGCTCGCTCATCGTCGGCGCCGCGGTCATCTGCCTGATGTTCACGAACCTCACGGTCGAGTCCTACAAGATCCTGTCGGCTGTCGGCTTCTCCCTCTTCGGTCTTGGCCTCGCCTTCTACGCGACGCCGTCGACGGACGCGGCTCTCTCCGCGCTGCCCGATGACCAGGCCGGGAGCGGCTCGGGTATCTACAAGATGGCGTCCTCCCTTGGCGCATCCTTCGGTGTAGCGATCTCCGCCACCGTCTATACCGCCCTCAGCGAAGGCAGCCCGGCGATCGAGTGGATCGAAGGCGTGATCTCCTACGTCGGACGCCAGGACAACGTCAATGTCCGCGAGGCTGCTTTCGCCGCCTTCGGTGTGAACCTCCTGTTCGTTGTCCTCGCGATCATCTCGATCATGGTCACTATCCCCGAGCGCAAGACCGATGGTGAAACCGTCACGCAGCCGGAAGTCGCCACCCACAATCCCGCCGCCGGCACCAGCAGGGCCAATGCGTAGCCCCGGGATCATCAGCCAGCAACCGACAACGTGAAAAGCGAACGAAAGGACCCCTCAATGAGCACGCTTCTGGAATCGATGGAACAGTACCGCGGCGAGATGACCCAGTGGTTCGAGCACATGCATCGCCACCCCGAGCTTTCGATGCAGGAAGAAAAGACCGCGAAGTTCATCTCGGATACCGTCAGCCAGTGGGGGTATGAGGTCGAGACAGGTGTCGGCAAGCACGGTGTCGTCGCCTCGCTGAAGGTGGGAGACAGCGACAAGGCGATTGGCCTGCGGGCGGACTTCGATGCCCTCCCCATCCAGGAGGACAACAATCTCGCCTACAAGAGCGAGACCGAAGGCATCGCCCACCTGTGCGGTCACGACGGGCACACGACCATGCTGCTGGCCGCCGGAAAGTACCTCGCAGAAACGAAGAACTTCAACGGAACCGTGCGCCTGATCTTCCAGCCCGGCGAAGAGACCATGGAAGGCGGCCCGGCGATGATCGAGGACGGGCTGTTCGAGCGCTTCCCGGTGGATGCCATCTTCGGGATGCACAACATGCCGGGACTCGAGCTTGGCAAGCTCTATTTCTCCTACGGTGATGTCATGGCGGCGGTCGACAACTGGGAGATCGAGCTGACCGGTAAGGGCGGCCACGGGTCGATGCCCGAGCTCTCGATCGACCCAGTCGTCGCTGGCTCCTCCCTCGTGATGGCGCTGCAGACGATTGTGTCGCGCAACGTTTCGCCGCACAACAGCGCGGTGGTGACGGTTGGCGCCTTCCAGTCCGGCAACGCCGGGAACGTCATCGCCAACTCGGCCATCCTGCGGCTCTCCATCCGCACCAAGACGGCGGCCGATCGCGAGATGGTACTGAACAAGGTTCGGGACCTGACCCGGACCCAGGCCGAGGGCTATGGCTGCACCTACGAGATCCGTGAGGGCCAGCCGGGCGCCGTCCTGACGAACGACGATGAGGAAACCCGCAAGGCGGCCGAGATCGCACGGGTTGCCTTCGGAGACGAGAACGTGATCGAGCCGGGGCCGACCTTCCTGGGGTCCGAGGACTTCGCCTTCATGCTCCAGAAGAAGAAGGGCACGTATTGCTTCATCGGCAATGGCGACACGCCGATGGTGCACCACCCGCAGTTCGTCTTCAATCAGGACAACCTGCCGAGGGGCGCGGCGTACTGGGTCGCGCTGACCGAGGGCTACCTGCGCTAACGGTGATCCGTCACTGGAAAGGCCGGCCACATAGGGCCGGCCTTTCCGGCGTTACGGGGCGTTCGTCTCGTTGGCGTTCCGGGCTTGTGAAAGGATCGACTTCGCTATGGCGCTAGATCGGCAAATCGATCGCCCGGTCGATGGCGGTGGCCATTTCGACGGCATCGCTGTAGTTCATCGCATGCGATGCGTTCCTCACGATCAGCGCCTCACCGCGTGGAACGCGGGAAGCCAGGTCCCGGACCCAGTGTGCCGGGGCGATCGGGTCGCGTTCTCCGCCAACCACCAGCACCCGCTGGCGGACGTCGCCCAATCGCGCCAATTGGTTATCGGCAAAGAGCTGCCCCAGCATGAACAGCGACCGGCGGAGGCCGGCGCGCAGCAGGTCTGGGATCCAGATCGACCACAGGGATTGCCGTTCACGCGGAATATCCTTCAAACCCCGCAACATCAGCTGCACCGGACCGGACACGTCCGGATCCCGCGTCGGGCCGATCAGGATCAGGGAGCGAACGAGATCGGGCCGCGTCGTCGCCAGTAGCGTCGACATCTGCACGCCGAGGGAGTTCGCCACGATGACTGCGCCGGAGAGCTGGTGTGCGTCCATCCATGTCGCGAGCTGGGTCACCAGCGACGGCATCGTCCACATCCGGCTCGAATCGGAATGGCCGTACCCCGGAAGGTCCGGCACGTAGATGCGGTAGCGGCGGCCCATGATCCTTGCGATCGGCCTGAAGTAGGTGCCGGACACGACCAGTCCGTGGACCATCACGATCGGCGGCAAGTTCGGATCGCCGTCCGGATGGATCCGCGAAAACCACATCTCCCCGCCGATCGTCATCCATTCCCCGATCCAGCCCTCGCCGTCGACCCACTTACCTGGGATTGGGCCCCATCTCGTCGCGGATACGGTCGTCTCGTGCGTCACGCGCGGAATGCTCGCAGCGCCTTGCGGGCCCAGGTCTCGACCTCGGCCGTTAGCTCGATCGAGGAAAAGTCGCCCTCGCTGACCCAGCGCATGTCATCGATGAGCGCCGGTAACCGGCCAGGCGTGGGATCGAGCGGACGCGCGAAATAGATCAGGTCGATATGCTGGTGCCCGGGCGAGATGTCCTCGAGCTGGATACCTTCCGGGCGCAAGAGCTGGAGCGGCGCGGCCGGGTCGTCCACCCTGACGCCCCGCGGCCCGACCAGCTCGACGACGAGGCCGGATTCTTCCTCGACTTCGCGGAGAGCTGCCTCGTCGGGAAGCTCGTTCGGCTCGATATGACCTCCCGGCGGCAGCCACAGACCGAGCTTTCGGTGCGGATGTAGCAGGACATGGTCATCGTGAACGACGAAGACCGCGACAGTGAAATCTCGGGTGACGGCAGTCATGGTGCTCCAGGGGAGGGAATCAATCGAGCTTCAATGGCGTGAAGTCGTTGTCGGAATCGTTGGTGTTCGTCGGCGGATCGGGTGGCGCCGCATCAGGCTGCTGGCCCGACTCCGGTTCCGCGTGCTTCTTGCGCCGCGCCAGCCAGGCCGCGCGAGTGGCCTCGGCCCATGAGACACGCTCCGTTCCGGTGTCAGGCTTTGGCGCAGCCTCGGCGTGCCCGGCAGGAGGGTTTGCCGGCTGCGCGTCAGGTGATGTCGGCTGCTCGGGACCATGCGGCCGCTCCCAGCCACCGGGCAGGCGCCAGGTCGCCTCGGCAATGGGCCGGGAAGGGGCCTCGTCTTCCGACAGAAGCTCGCGCAGGAGCCGGGCGATCACCAGGATGATGCTGTGGGCGATGAGCAGCACGGCCCACAATGAGATCACGGTGTCGGCCCAGACACGGCCGGAGCCGGAGAGCAGGTCGATGGCGAGCAGGCTCACGCTGCCGGCCGCGAAGAGGCTGATGTGGCCCCGGATATAGGAAACCCGCCCCAGGTGCTCGATCCACGGGCTCACCGGGGCGGGTCCGGATGGTTGCGCGCTCGCGCCAGGAACCGGAGGTTGCATGGAGGAAGGTTACTTGCCTCCGACCAGGCGCTCCAGCTTCGCCAGCTGATTCTGGTCGCTCTCGGCGAGCTCGCGGGCATGATCGAGGATCGACAGGCCGTCATCCGTCGGCGTCGTCCAGTCGTTCTCTCCAACCTGCTTCAGCAGCGTGAGCGTCGTCGCGCGGGCGTTGCCGAACTGCGAGATCAGCATGACCGTCGGATCATCTTCAGATTCGATGCCGATGACCGGCTCATCCTCACCGTCGACCGACGCGGTGCCCACGCCGGTGACGCGCTCCTTCAACGCCTGGGCGAAGAGCGCCTCGTCTGTGCGCATGCGATTGATTACGTCGCGCGCGCCGGTCTTGCGCAGCATCTCCTCGTCCATCGGACGGTAGCGGGTGTTCAGTTGCCGGTACGTATTCACGAGGATGTCGATAATGCGTGCACGCTCGTTGAGGTCCCGGGATGTCGCTGTCTCCATAGGGTCTACCTTTCACAGTCATCAATGGCCGAAGGCCAGTCCTGACCCTCTCCAACGCAACCTCTGTTCCATGGTCGGGGTCGGGTGGAGCGCGCCGGGATTGGCGGTGGGCGCATGGTCGCGTGTCGGGTGGATGGTAGAATGGAAACGCGATTCGGGCAAGGTTTTTGGCCCGGTGACGTGAAGCTGACGAAAGATTGTGAGCACATGAGCATGAGGGACAAGTTTCGCGCGGAGACGCCGCTTCGCTGCCCGCTGTGCGATGGCGCGCTTGAGAACACGATGATTCGTGATCTCGGGGCTCCCAATGCCTATCGACGGTGGGAGCTGCATGCGGGCCGTTGCCCGGAGCATGGCTGGTTCCAGGCCGAAGTGGTTGGGCGTCCGCCCCGCGAGATCTTCGCGGTGCACAAGCCGTTCGGCGCCGCCCGGCGGTTGATCGTGAACGGCCGCGAGGTCTACCAGTTCCCGACGGTCTGGAACGATGTCCCCGGCGATGAGCGCCTCAAGCCGACCGATCCGCTGGATGCTCGGTACTGGCAGCCCCGTCCCGTTTCCTAGGACGCGGCTCGCTCCGTCCTGTCGAACCCGCGCTCGTGTGATTTCCGGGCCATCCTGGCCCCGGAACGTTACCGGGGCGGGTTCTCGGTTTGTTCCTCCGTCTTGATTACCCGCCAGCCGCCGTCCTGGTGGCCAGGAGTCCATGTATGGCAACAGGTTCCTCCGTCCCCACGCGCTCCCGCGAGCCCGAGCAGTTGCCGGGGAACGGTGAAGAACACAAGCGCCTGGGCCTGACCCCGGTCTCGCTCTTCCTGGTCCTGCTCCTTTTCTGGATCGCGATCCACATGGGATCGCTGCTGGTGACGGCCCTGATGGCGGTCCTGCTGGGCACCCTGCTCGAGGGGCCGGTCCGCCGCATCCAGGAGCGCAAGGTTCCCCGAGCCGCCGCGATCGCGATCATCTACGTCATTATGATCGCCGCACTTGTTGGCCTCGTGCTGATCATCGTCCCGGTCGTGCAGGACCAGTTCTCGACGTTCCGGGAAGACTTCCCCGAGACGGTCAACGAGCTGAGGGCGGATTGGCAGCAGAGCGACAATGGCCTGCTGCGAGGACCGGGCGTCAGCGCACTCGATTCCGTCGCAGACTTCTTCGATGGACCCGGCGAGACGGTCGAGGTCTCCGGCGAGACAGCCGGGCAGGCAATCCCGATCCTCACCCGTGTCGGCGGCGGCATCGTCTCGGTCATCACGGCGTTGGTGGTGACGTTCTACTACCTCCTCGAGAAGCGGCTGATCCGCCGCGTGGTGATCGAGCAGGTCGTCCCCCCGAACAACCGTGATCGCGTCGACCAGATATGGACGAGCGTCGAGCAGAAGACCGGTGGCTGGCTGCGTGGCCAGTTGATCCTTTGTTTGATCATCGGCGTGATCGCGACGGTGGCCTACGGCATCATCGGGCTCAGCTTCTGGCCGCTGCTCGGTCTCTGGGCCGGTATCACCGAGATCATCCCCATCGTCGGACCATGGATCGGGGGCATCCCGGCTGTCATCGTGGCCCTCACGCAGGGATGGGAGACAGCCCTCATCGTCGGTATCGTGATCGTCGGTATGCAGTCGCTGGAGAATTGGTTCCTCGTCCCGCGTGTCATGCGCGGTGCGGTCGGACTCACGCCGATGACGGTCTTCGTCGCGATCCTCGCCGGCACGGAGCTGATGGGCGTTGTTGGGGCGATTCTCGCCATCCCGATCGCCGCCGGGGTGCAGGTCGTCCTTACCGACCTGCTGGACGAGCGACGTTCCCGGATGTCCGGGGAGCAAGCGCACGTCTCCGGCTGGCGGTGGATGCTCAACCGGGGCATGGGCAGGTCCGCAACGGATGAGCCGGTCGAGGACGATCCGGGAACCCAGGTGGTCAGTGACGAGGTGTATTCCGGCGAGGACGGCGCGGATCCGGACTTCCCCGAGTGGGATGGATCCGCGGCGGCAGAGGCGCCGGAGGACGGCATCGACACGCGAGCCGAGGCGACCTG